>MDTE01179954.1_pt1 | contig 25071 bp, 30 predicted proteins | sample 811231 | NCBI WGS metagenome assembly MDTE01 (sample SAMN05326651, study PRJNA326480) | marine metagenome | isolation source: seawater | place: Indian Ocean: Red Sea | collected 2010 | reverse complement strand
TGGCTGGGGCGCTAGGATTCGAACCTAGGATGGTGGTACCAAAAACCACTGCCTTACCGCTTGGCTACGCCCCAAAGTAATCTGGATATACCACAAAAAAACAAAATTAAATAGTTCTACCAGTAACACACCAATATTTAGGGAATTTTTTTTTAATTTTTTTAAGTCCAATATCTGCACTTTTTTTCGTTAAAAAAAGCCCAAAACACGCGGAGCCTGAACCAGTCACTCTAGAAAATTGACAATTGTTGATTTTACCTATTTCATTTAAAATCTTTTTAATCTTGGGGAATTTACTTAGAACTATTTTTTCTAAAGAATTTTTCTTATTTTTTAAAAATTGAACCATTTTTACTTTTGAATTGAAATTAAAATTATTTTTTTTTTTTAAAATTTTGTAGTTCCTAACTTTGGAATATATCTCCTTAGTTGAACATTTTAAAAATGGATAGACTATCAGAAAATAAAAGTTCTTCTTTTTAATATTTTGAAAATTATTTAAATTTTTTTGAAAAATATGATTAGAATGAAAAAATAATTTTAAATCAGAACCTAATGTTTGTGAGAAATGATTTAAATTTTGATTAGATATTTTTCGCTTTAGAAAAAACTTGATTATTGTTGCGGCATTACTAGATCCTCCTCCTAAACCAGAAAACACAGGAATTTTCTTTTTTACCTCAATATAATAATTATAATTTTTTTTTATATAACCAGCTTTTCTAAGCAAAAAAAGCGATTCTGAAAGAGAGTTTTTTTTATTCTTTATATATTTTGAAAAAGGACCAGTAAATTTAATAATATCTTTTTGATCATAAATTCTTTTTATTTTTATTTCATCCTTCAAATTTATTATAAAAACAATGGATTGAATATTGTGAAGTTTTGTTTTTTTATTTTTTGATCCGACTTCTAAAAATAGGTTTATTTTGCAAAAAGATTTTAGAAAATTATATTTCATTGCTATAATTTAAATTTTTTCTAATCCAAATATTAGTTTATTTTTTATGGTTTTTTTTAATTCTTCTTCAGTTGTTTCAAGCTTTAAAACATAATTCCAATAATATCTGGCTTGTATTTTTTGATTATTTTTCCACAAACAATCCCCAAAATGATCATTAACTATCGGGTCAGAAGGCATAAGAATTATAGCTGTTCTTAAATATTTTTTTGCTTCAGCAAATCTATCCAATTTATAAAGAGCCCAGCCAAGTGAATCTGTTATATATCCGTCATCCTTTTTTAACTCATTAGCCACTTTAAGCATTTCTAGTGCTTTACTTAAATTCATTCCTTTTTCTATCCATGAGTAAGCAAGATAGTTCATAACATAAGGTTGTTCCGGTGATACCTCTAATGACCTTGTTAAATCATCCTCTGCTAATTTCCAATTACCTAATCTTTCGTAAACTGTGCCTCTTCTATCCAAAACTTTTGGAAAAAGTTCATGATTTTCATTTATTTTATCTAAAATTTCAGAATATAGTTCCACAGATTTTTCTAGTTTTCCTCTATTCTTTAAAAAATTTGCAAAATCAAAAGTTTGATAATTGGTTGGTACGATGTTTTTATAACTTTCTGATAATAAATTGATCGCTTCTTCTTTTTTATTCTGGTTATGATAGATAAATGCAATTTGTTTATTGGCATACCATTCGTAAACTAAACCAGTATTTGCTAATTTTTCATAGATATTTTTTGCCTTTTTATATTTTCCTAAAATAAAAAAGTTTTCAGCTAACATGGAATCATATGAAGAGAAATTTGGGTTAAGGTACTTTGATAAATTTATATAAAAATTTGAAAGCTCATATTCACCTTGTGTTGAAAGAGCATTTGCAATTACATAAAAAATCTCTGCAAGAATATGATTTTTATTTTGGCATATAAATTTATTATTATTTTTTTTATTATTATTTAGAGTATCTTTAAGTTGATTAATTAATAAATTATTAGGGTGTTGTTTAGATGCAAGATTTATTATTTTTTTTGCACCTCTTTTATCACCCTTATTAGATAAATAATTCGCATAAAAGAAATAGTATCTCGAAAAGTTTGTTTGTTTATCCCCTGCTACTTTATTAAATAACTTGCTTGCTTCAGAGGTATTAAAAAAACAATGAGCTAATGTTTTTTGTATTACTTTAAAATTTTTAAGTCTCTCAGGTATTTTATTAATAGATGACATTCCTTGTTTTTTATTTAATTTGTCAATACTTGCCCATGTATTTAGAGAAACTTTTAATGTGTTAGAAACCATTCTGTGTTCAAAACTTCGATCTAATTTGTTGAAGTAAATCTTTGCTTTTTTTGAATTTCCAATTTTAAATTCATACAAACCCAATATTAGATTACTCTCAAAATTAGAAATTTTTTTTATCTCAAGACTTCTTGAGTATCTTTCCGCAGCTGAGTACTTTTGCAAACTAATTAATGATTTTATATGTCTGGAAGAATGGCTTGAGTTATTTTTTTCAGAGTCCTTAACTTTTTTAAAGAACTTTTCAGACTTTAAATAATCATAATTATCAAAAGATATTAAAGCTGAAAAATAATTCGATATATTTTTAGCGTTATAATTGAAATTTGTACTTTTTGCATTTAATGAATTTAATACACTGATTGCTATTAGTGTATATAATGTTGTTAAAAAAAAACGTAACTTCATATAGTATGAAAAGTATAAAAAAGAAAATTTATCATAAACTTATTAATAATGAACTAAGATATAGTACCAAATCTATCATTAGATATGAAAAAAATAATAAGAAAAATTTAACTAGCCCTAAAACAGATAAAATAACGCAGTTAGAAAGGCTAAAAAAACAAATTAACTCTATCAAAAATTGTGATTTAAAAAATAATGCAACAAATTTAGTTTTTTCGGACGGTAATCCAAATTCATCTATTATGATAATTGGTGAAGGACCAGGGGCAAATGAGGATAAAGAATGAAAACCATTTGTTGGAAGAGCTGGAAAACTTTTAGACAAAATGCTTCAGGCAATCAAACTTAATAGAAAAAATGTTTACATTTCAAATGTGGTTAATTTCAGACCTCCTATGAATAGAAGACCAACTGATCAAGAGATTGCTAGATATCTGCCGTTTTTAAATAATCATATAGAAATAATTAATCCAAAAATTTTGTTACTCTTGGGTAGCACAGCCCTTAATGCTTTAATTGGTAACGAAGTTGTAATTTCAAAAGCTAGAGGAAAATGGATAAAAAAGGAAATTGGTTTTAGGAAACTTAATGTAATCGCATCTTTCCACCCCGCCTTTCTTATGCGGCAACCGGACCAAAAAAAGCATGCTTGGGAAGATTTAAAAATGATTAGAAAAAAAATAGCTGAACTTAAAATAAAATTAAATGATTGAAAAAGTCTACGCAGGTATAGATGAAGTTGGCAGAGGTTGTTTGGCCGGACCTGTAATTTCTTGTGCAGTTATTTTAAAAAAAAGTATCAGCCAAAAACTATTAAAGGACTCTAAGTTAATAAAATTTAAAGACAGGATACAAGTTGCAAAGCATATAAAACAAAATTCATGGTATGCGATTGGAGTAGCTTCTGTAAAAGAAATTGACAAATATAATATTTTTAATGCTACATTACTATCAATGGAAAGGGCTATTAAAAAATTAAAAAAAAAACCCAATCTTTTTTTAGTTGACGGAACTCATGCACCCAAAAAGTTAAGGAATTATAAAACGGTCATAAAGGGAGATCAGAAAGTTAAATGCATTTCTGCAGCATCAATAGTGGCAAAAGTTTACAGGGATCTATATATGATAAAGTTAGGAAATAGGTTCCCACAATATAATTGGAATAAAAATTTTGGATATGGCACATCCCAACATTTAAATGCTTTAAAAAAATTTGGAGTTACAAACTATCATAGAAGAAGCTATAGGCCCGTATACAACATCTTGTCTAAATAAGAATTCATTGCACACAATAGACTCAATTTTAATGAAAAAAAAATTTGACGATGGATTCAATTTAAGGTTGAATTCTATAAATGACAAAGTTTTTAAACAAAATTGTAAATGGGGAGTCTCTGGAAATTTTAAAAAAAATTCCAGATAAAAGTTTTGATTTAGTTTTTGCTGACCCTCCTTACAACATGCAGATCGGGGAAAAGCTAAAAAGACCTGATGATAGTAAAGTTAATGGAGTAAATGATAAATGGGATGAATTTTCAAACTTCAAACATTACGACAATTTTTCAAAAACATGGTTAAAAGAATGTAAAAGAATTTTAAAGGACAAAGGATCTATTTGGGTAATAGGAACTTATCATAATATTTTCAGACTGGGCTATCATATTCAAAATCTAAATTACTGGATATTAAACGATGTTATTTGGAGAAAGAATAATCCGATGCCAAATTTTAAAGGAACTCGATTTACAAATGCACATGAAACTTTGATTTGGGCTTCAAAAAATAAAAACTCAAAATACACATTTAATTACCAATCTTTAAAATGTTTAAATGACGATTTGCAAATGAGATCTGATTGGACACTCCCTATTTGTAATGGAAAAGAAAGGCTAAAAAAAAACGGCAAAAAAGTACATTCTACGCAAAAACCTGAAGCTTTATTACACAGAATTATATTGGCTACAACAAATAAGGGCGATTCAATATTTGATCCCTTTCTAGGTACTGGAACAACAGCAGTGGTAGCAAAAAAATTAGGTAGAAAATATTTTGGTGTAGAAAAAGATAAAAAATATTTTGAAGCTGCTTACGAAAGAATTAATAAAGTGGACATAATAGAAGATAATTATTTAGATGCACTACAAAATAATAAATCTAAACCAAGAGTACCTTTTGGTTCTTTAATTGAGATGGGATTAATCAAACCTGGAACTATACTTTTTGATCCAAAAAAGAAATTTAACGCAAAGATTATGGTTGATGGAAGTTTAAAATGTCAACAAACCGCAGGCTCAATCCACAAGGTTGCAGCAAAAATGATAGGCGCTGAAAGTTGCAATGGCTGGACTTTTTGGCATTATCAATCAGGTAAAAATTTCAAGCCAATTGACGAACTAAGAGAAAAGCTAAGACCAGCTTTTTAGGTTTGTTGGTAAATATCTCCTAAGTAGCTATTCAAAAATTTTTTACTTTTTGTAATTTTTTTCAAAGCAGCATTTCTTATTTTTACCAACAAAGGATTGGATAAATGAAAAGAGTAATAATTTAGTTTAGATCTACTATTAATTAGTCTAGTTTTTTTCAATCTTTTTTGAAAATAAAGATGCTGTATCTCTTTACTTTCTTGAGATATCAAATTAAATAAATCGTAAGCAGCTTCAATGGACTGTGAGGCTCCTTGAGCCATAGTGGGAGGAAAAGTATAAAACGCATCCCCCAAATAAAATAAATTTTCATAAATTGATTTTGATGGCTTTTTAGATATGTAAATTGGCCAATATTCTAATTTATCTTTAAATAAATTCTCTAAGTTTTTATTCTGCGCAAGTATTTCCTTTTTAATCAATGTTTTTAAATCAATATTGTTTGAAAATTTTTGTCTGATTATGCATACCAAATTTAATTCGTTTTTCTTGTTAACTGGATAAATTACAATATGTGCATTTTTTAGCATTATCAGTGAAATATTTTTCTTGTCGTATGAAAAATCCTCTGTATTTTTAATTAATGATCTTATAGCAATTGACCCGTTATAAACCGGTTTAATATTTTTATTTTCTATAACAGATTTTGTATTAGAAAAAACTCCATCCGAAATAATTAGGTAATCAGCAAGATCATTAGTGTTATCACTAAAATTAATTAGTAATTTATCTTTTACTTTTACAACTTTTTTTACCAATTTACCAAATTTTATATTATTTAAAAATAAATCAGTTTTTAAAAATTCTATTAATATTGACCTTTTTAAAGTTGTGTATTTAGCTGTATTAGAGTTAAATTTATCTAAATTTAAATCGCAAATTTTATTATTATCATTTGAGTAAAAATTCAATTTTGATGGGTTAAAAAAATTATTATTTTCTAGTTTAGAAAATTTTATCTTGTTTAAAATTGAAATACTATTAGGCGCTAATTGTATTCCATAACCTTCCTCTAGGCTAAGTTCATTTTCTCTTTCATAAATCATGACCTCAAAATCAGAATTATTTTTAAATAAATTTGCAGCAGTTAAGCCTGCTATACCTGATCCAATAATTGCAAGCCTTTTTTTCATTGGTATAAATTTTCTACTTGTTTGAATATTTTTTTTGTGAAGGTTGGTATAAAATCTTTTTTGTTATACAGGGAGTACCAACTTAAATCTTTGGGAATTTTTTTTGAAAATTTATAATATAGGTCAATATTAAGTTTTTTATTTGAAATAGAGTTTTTATAATTACATAAAAAATTCCAACTTTTCAAACTTTTCTTGTTTGATTTTTCTTTTACTATTGGTAAATTATATTCTTTAAGAAATCCTAAATTATTATTTTTTTTTAAGCCAATTTGCTTTTTTTTGTTCAAATAACAAAAAATATTGTAACTTTTCTTATTTGTTCTTATTGATTTTGATAATTTTTCTGTATTACCGTATTTGTAAAATTTACAATTTTTTTTTATTGGACAAATTTTGCAAGATGGATCATGTGGTTTACAAATCAAGGCTCCAAACTCCATCATTGCCTCTGCAAAATCTGAATTCCGTTTAAGATAAAATAATTTTTTTTTATTTTTTTCAATGATTAAATTAAAATCTAATTTTTTTTCAGGCTTATTGATTATTCTTGAAAAAACTCTTTTTACATTGCCATCTATGCCTAATCTGGGCTGGTTATAAACTAAAGCTAACAATATATTTCCAGTATAATCCCCTACTCCTGGAAGTTTTTTTATTTCAATTAATGTTTTTGGTAAAATAGATTTTTTTTCATTTTGTATAATTTTGGCAGCTCTAATAAGATTCTTTGCCCTTCGATAATAACCAAGTCCTTCCCAAAGTTTAAGAACTTTTCTTTCACTAGTTGTAGAGAGTTTTTTTAATGTTTTGATCTCTTTAATAAATTTATTAAAATAAGGTATTACTGTTTTTACTTGTGTTTGTTGCAACATAAATTCGCTTAGTAGTCTATAGTAAAGCTTTTTTGGAGAATTAATTTTCACCCTCCAAGGTAGGCTGCGTTTATTATTATCATACCAACCAATTATTATTTTTGATAAGTTCTTATTAAAATGCATAAAAAAAAGAAATATATTAATAAATCAATGTATTCTATTCAAGGACTTAGGACTGTTGGAAATTCATTACCCAAGACTTTGGGCAAAATTCTTAAAAAAGGTGGTCACAACTATTCATCTATAATAAATAATTGGGCAGATTTAGTTGGAAAAAAAACCTCTCAACAGTGTTATCCGAAAGCTATAAAAACAAATAAGGATCTGAAAGATGGTGTTCTAGTTCTAAACGTTAGTCATGGCAATGAACTTGATGTTGAGTATAGCAAAAAAAATATTATTGATAAAATAAATTCTTTTTTTGGTTATAATTTCATTAAGCAAGTAAAGACTGTAGTTCTTGATAATGAGATTGATTATAAGAAGACGATTTCCCATTTAAGTTTAAAAAATAAGAAGCTTAGCAGCAAGATAAATCAGATTAAAAACCTGAGTCTTAAAAAAAAACTTAATAATCTAGTAAAAGAATATGAAAATAAAAATTCAAAATAGTATCACTAAAATACTTATTTTATTTTTATTATTTTGTTCCATATCTTTTTGTGATCAAAAAAATGAAAAAAAAATTGACTCAAATCAAAATATAAAATTAAAAATCTTCTCATCTCTAACTTGTCCACATTGTGCCAACTTTCATAAAAATGTAGTTATTAAATTAAAAGGTGATAATGAGCTAAATAGTATTGTACAATTTGAACATATAGGCTTCCCGCTTGACCTGGCAGCACTTAATGCAGAAAAAGTTTTGTATTGCATTGAAAATCAAGAAAAAAGGTTCAAGTTATTAACTCATTTATATGATGAACAGGATAATTGGGCGTCAGGAAGTGATATAAATGTTATAAATGAATCATTAAAAAAAATTGGTAACAAATATGTAAAAAATAAATCTGATATAACAAAATGTTTAAAGGATGAAGAAATGGAAGAAAAAATTTTACAAAAGTTTTTAGATGCTCAAAAGGATTTTAAAATTACATCAACACCAACTATTTTTATTAATCAAAAAAAATATGAAGGGAAACACAATTATAAAGACTTTAAGAAAGAGATAAAAAAATTATTTTAAAATGAAATTTAAAAAACTAGATATGTCTGGATTTAAATCATTTTTTGATAAAACCCATTTTTTTATTGAAGAGGGTTTAACTGGTATAGTTGGTCCTAATGGATGTGGTAAATCCAATATTGTAGAAGCACTTAGATGGTGTATGGGCGAGACCTCTGCAAAAAGTATGCGGGGTTCGGGAATGGAGGATGTAATATTTTCGGGAACATCGAACAGACCTCCAAAAAATATTTCAGAGGTATCAATTACAATTGATAACTCACAAAAAGAGGGTCAAGGGCAATATATCGATCTGGATGAAGTGGTTGTTAGGAGAAAAATAGAAAGAGACAAGGGATCAAAATATTTTATTAATGACAAAGAAGTAAGAGCTAGGGATGCTCAAACTTTTTTTGCTGACCTATCAACAGGAGCGCATTCTCCATCAATGATTAGTCAGGGAAAAATAGGAATGATAGTAACTGCTAAACCTTCTGAAAGAAAATCAGTTTTGGAAGAAGCTGCAGGAATTTCTGGTATACATCTAAGACGACACGAAGCTGAAACAAGATTGAGTGCAGCTGAAAATAATTTAAAGAGAGCTGACGAATTAAAACGTCAACAAGAAAAACAATTGGAAAATTTGGAGAAACAAGCAAAAGAAGCAAGCAAATATAAAGAGATCTCTCAAGAGATTAAAGCAATAGAGGCAGGTTTGTACTATCTCAAAATTAAGGAAATTGACATAGAGAAAGATAAAATCAAAAAAAAATCCGATGAAGTACAAAGTCAAATAGGAACTGTCGAAAAAGATTTGGAGCATAATAATTCTTTGGTTGTGGAGGAAAATAAAAAAATTCACCCATTAAGAGACAAAAAAATGGAAAATCTTTCAAAAATACAAAAGCTAAATTTAGAAATTACAAATTTAGCAGATAGGGAAAAAAATATAAAAGAGTTAAACAAAAAGCTTTTAAACAATATCAAATTGATAGACTCAGATATTGAAAGAGAAAAAAGTATATCTTTGGATGCTTCCTTAAATGAAAAAAGAATCCTTGAAGAAAAAAATGAGCTAATAAAAACTGAAAGAGAGTTGGCAGATATTGAAAAAAAATCTGAAATAAATCTTGATGTGGCAAAACAAGAACTGAAAGATAAACAAATTAAATTTGATAATTTTTTTCAAAATAAATTGAACTCATTCGACTTTAAAGGTCAACAAAAAATTTTAGAAGATTTTAAAACTATTAATGAACTAGTGACTAAACTAATTGTAGAAAATAAAATAGAAGAAGCAAAAAAAAATAATATTAAATTAAATAATTTTTTACAAAATCAAATTAATAATTTAAATAATATAGAAGTAAATGATTTAACACTAAACTTCAGAGATTTAATTGAGAATATAACTACCTCACAAGAAAAATACGCTTCAATATTTGGAAGAAACGAGTCGATACATGAAAATTCTATTAAAAGAAAAGAGAGAATAAAAAATATTGATCAAGAATTAGAAAATTGGAAAGATTTAAAATTAAATTCAGAAAAAATGCTGTTAAAGCTTAATGAAAGAAAAAAGGATGTCGAAATAGAATTAGAAGAAAATCAAAAAAAACCTGAGAAGCTTGCTATAAGTAAAGGGCAAAATCTCCAGAATTTAGAAAATACAAAAAAAAATAATGATGATCTTGAAATAGAAATACAAAAAATTCAGGAAAAATATACTCTAATAAGCAAAAACCTAAAATCTGTTCAAGAAAAATTTACGGTTTTGAGAGAAGGAAAAGCGAGACATGAAGCAACGATAGAGGGTATCGATCAAAGAAAGATGGATTTAATTTACATGATGAAAAACGAACTTAAAATTGACAATATAAATAATCTACTTACAATATCTGATTTATCAGAAGAGGACATTCCACCAATATCAGAACAAGAGGAGAAGTTGGAAAAAAGAAGAAAAGACAGGGAGTCAATGGGATCTGTGAACTTAAGAGCAGATATAGAGACAGAAAACTTTAGAATCACAATAAAAAAAATGGAAGATGACAGAGCAGACCTTGTATCTGCAATTGTAAAATTAAAAACAAGTATTAACGAATTAAATCAAAGAGGAAGGGAAAGATTATTAGAAGCTTTTTCAAAAGTTAATAAGAAATTTAATGAAGTTTATACAAAGCTTTTCAATGGTGGAAATGCAAAACTTGAATTAGTTGATTCAGACGATCCTTTGGAAGCTGGTTTAGAAATGTTGGTATCGCCACCAGGTAAGAGATTACAATCAATCACTTTGCTTTCGGGAGGGGAACAGGCGCTAACTGCTCTTTCATTGGTTTTTGCAATTTTCTTAACTAGCCCTTCACCAATATGTGTATTAGATGAAGTTGACGCTCCTTTAGATGATGCTAATGTTACTCGATTTTGTTCCTTATTAGAGGAATTAGTGTCGGTCACAAAAACTAAATTTATAATCATTACCCATCATGCTCTCACCATGTCAAAAATGAATAGATTGTACGGCGTTACAATGCCTGAAAAAGGCATAAGTAAATTAGTTGCTGTAAATTTACAAAAAGCAGAGGAATTGGTTGCTTAAATTAAAATGAAAGATTTAGATGATTTAAAAACTCGCCTTAAAATTGCAAAATCTAAATTACTAAAGAAAAACACAGAGAAAAAAGAGAGAGAAGGTGTTTTCATCGGAAATGCTTTTAAACTTGGCACCGAATTAGTCGCCGCGGTTGTAGTTGGGACAATTATTGGGTTTATTTTGGATAAGTGGTTTGATACTAAACCATTATTAATAATTGTATTTTTTCTTTTTGGAGCTGCCGCCGGTATAACGAACGTTTTTAGAACAGCAAAAAAAATGCAAAAAGAGGAGGAATAGAAAATGGCAACAAATCCAATGCATCAATTTAAAGTAAACAGAATTGGCCCAGAAATTCAAATTTCTGGAGTGGATTTATCATTTACAAATGCAAGTCTTTTTATGTTTGTAAGTGCGATTTTAGTTATTGTCATGTTACTACTGGGAACAAGAGAAAAAAAATTGATTCCAACCAAAATACAGCTCATTTCAGAAATTCTATATAACTTTATAGCAAAAATGATTAGTGATACCGCTGGTAAGAAAGCAAAACCTTTTTTTCCATTCATTTTTAGTCTTTTTGTTTTTATTTTATTTTGTAATATGGTCGGCATGTTACCTTACTCTTTTACAGTAACGAGCCACATAATAGTTACATTAACATTTGCGATATTTATTTTTATAGGTGTAACAATTTTAGGATTTGTAATGCATGGATTTAAATATTTAAAGATTTTCGTTCCAAGCGGTGTACCGATTGTTTTGTTGCCTATTATTACTATAATAGAAATTATTTCATATTTAAGTCGACCGATAAGTTTATCGGTAAGGCTTTTTGCTAACATGATGGCAGGCCACACAATGTTAAAAGTTTTTGGAGGTTTCGTCATAAGCTTAGGTTTAATTGGAGGTTGGTTACCTTTAACGTTTTCAGTCGCTCTTACAGGTTTAGAAATATTAGTAGCTTTTTTACAAGCTTATGTTTTTGCAATTTTGACATGCATTTATTTAAATGATGCATTAAATTTACATCACTAACAAAAAAAGGAGGAAAAATGGAACTAGAGGCAGCAAAAATGATAGGGGCAGGTTTGGCCGCTATAGCGTTAGCTGGAGCTGGTGTAGGCATTGGAATAATATTCGGAAATTATTTATCCGGAGCGATGCGAAACCCATCTGCAGCTCAAAAACAATTCCCAAATCTACTTTTGGGTTTTGCTTTAGCTGAAGCAACTGGTCTTTTTGGATTAGTTGTTGCGTTAATTATACTTTTTGCCTTTTAAATATTCTTATTATTTAGAATATGAAAAAGTATTTTGCAGTTTTAATATTTTATACGTTGTTCAGTGGAAGTCTTATAGGAGCTGAGGCTGGTATGCCTCAGCTTGACCCAAAATATTGGGCATCCCAAGCCTTTTGGTTGATCATTGTTTTCTTTTCAATTTATCTCTTGATAGCAAAAATTTTTATTCCAAAAATCAAAAGCAATATTGATATGAGAGAAAACAAAATAAGAAAAGATTTGGAAGAAGCAAAAATTTTTAGAGAAGAAGCAGAAAAGAAACTAAAAATTTATAAAAATCTTATTGAAGATGCTAAAATAAGTTCAAAAAAAATTATTTCAGACAGTAGACAGAAATTGAATGAGGATATTCAGATGAAAAAAGATGAAATACAAAAAGAAATAGAAAAAGAAAATTATAATGCAGAAAAAGATATTGAGAAATTTAAATCTGAATCCTTAAATAAAGTTAGTTTAATTTCTGAAGACATTGTTTCAGGTCTTCTAAAAGATATTTTTGGAGAAGATGTTAACAAAAGTAGTATAAAAGCAACTGTTTCGGAAATGATTAAAAAACAAAGGACAACAAAACTATGACCATAGACGCTACATTCTGGGTTGCAGTTTCTTTTTTTATTTTTGTAGGAGTAATAATTTACCTTAAGGTTCCTCAAAAGATTGAATTCTCCTTGAGTGAAAGTATCAAAAAAATTAAAAACGAATTAGACAATGCTGAAAAATTAAAAGATGAGGCAAAAAATATATTAAGTGAGTATGAAACTAAAGTTAGTAAATCAAAAGAGGAAGCTAAAGAGTTAATTGATGCAGCTAAAGTTCAATCAGAGAAAAATATAATAAAGGCAAACGAAGAGTTTCACAAGGTGGTTGAAAATCGTAAAAAATCTGCCGAAGAGAAAATAAGACAAATGAAAATTCTAGCAATAAGAGACATAAAGAACACATCGGTTGATATAGCTATTCGTTCTGTTGAAAAAATCATTAAAAATTCAATAGATAAGAAAAAACTTGATAAAATTTATATATCTAGCATCGAAGAGACAAAAAAGATTTTAAAAAATAAATCTATCTAGAGTAAGATCCAAAAATATGACAAAAAAAGTTATTGTTGTCGGATCTGGATTCGGCGGTATTGCTTCTGCATTAAGACTGAGATCTAAAGGGTATGAAGTATCTCTATTTGAAAAACACCAGGACCTCGGTGGACGGGCTAGAGTTTTCAAAAGAGGAAATTTCATTTTTGATGGTGGACCAACAGTAATAACTGCACCGCATCTGTTAAGTGAGCTATTCGAATTATTTAACAAAGATATCAAAAAGTATGTTCGTATTACTCCGTTAAAACTCTGGTACAGATTTATTTTTAACGATGGATCAAAATTTGATTATACAGGTAATGAAAGAGAAATGGAAAATCAGATTAAAAATTTATCTTCTAAAGATGTGGATGGTTATAAGAAACTTGTAGAATTTACATCAAAAATTTTTGATAAAGGTTTTACTGAACTTTCTGCAGTTCCATTTAATAACTTATTTTTTATGTCGAAACAGATACCCTCTTTGTTAAAGCTAAAAAGTTATAAGTCTGTTTATTCTTTGGTGAGTAGTTTTATAGAAAATAATAATCTAAGAAGAGTAATGAGCATGCACCCTTTACTCGTGGGAGGGAATCCTTTTACAACAACCTCAATCTATACACTAATATTATTTTTAGAAAAAAAATGGGGTATTCATTATGCTCTTGGAGGTACTGGGAAGATAGTAGAAGCATTAGAAACCTTGATGATTGAGCAAGGCATCAAAATTTATAAAGGCTTTGAGGTAGAGGAATTTATTTTGAAAAATAAAAAAATCACTGGTATTAAAACTAAAGGAGAAATATACGACTGTGATTATGTAGTATGTAACTCTGATCCTCCAAATGTTTATAATAATTTAATTAAAGATAAAAGTAATTATAATTTTTTATTTAAATTGAAAATGAAAAGAATGGACTATTCTATGGGTTTGTTTGTCTATTATTTTGGAACAAAAAAGAAATATGAAAATGTCGCTCATCATACTATATGTTTTGGAAAAAGTTATAAAGAGCACTTAAATAAAATATTTAGTAAAAAAATATTATCAGATGATATAAGTTTTTATCTACACAGACCTTCAGCAACAGATCCTAGTATGGCTCCTAAAAACAACGATGCTTTTTATGTTTTGGTTCCTGTGCCCAATAATCTATCGAAAATTAATTGGAAAGATGAAGGTAAAAAATTTAAAAATCTTGTTATAAAAAAAATGAGTGAAAAAATTTTACCTAATTTAAAAGAAAATTTAGTTGAAGATTTCTTTTTAACACCCGATTATTTTGAAAAAGAACTCTCTACACTTCATGGTTCAGGGTTTTCCATTCAGCCACAATTTACTCAATCTGCTTATTTTAGATTTCATAACAAATCAGAAATATTTAGTAACCTTTTTTTTGTAGGTGCAGGTACCCACCCAGGAGCTGGTGTTCCTGGGGTATTATCTTCCGCAAAAGTTTTAGATAAAATACTATAATAGAAATGAAAAATTATTTATCTATTTATGCAAAATCTTTTAATTGGTCCGGATTCTTTTTGCCAAAAAAAGTTTATACAAAATGTTCTAAGCTTTATGATTTTTGCAGAACAATAGATAATATTGCTGACAAAAATGCAAATTTAATAACAAAAAAAAAAGAACTTGAAGAATTTAGGGTAAAATTTGAAAAAAAAGATTATCAAAATGAAATAATAAAAAATATGTGGGATATAATTGATGAATTTTATATTTCAAAAAAAATAGTAGATGATTTATTTGATGGAGTAGAGTCAGATCTAAAAGAAAAAGTTAATATTAAAACAGAAAAGGAATTATTAATTTACTGCTACAGGGTTGCTGGAACAGTCGGCTTAATGATGGCAAAAATATTTAAAATTAAAAAGAAAGACTCTCTTCAAAGAGCAATTGATTTAGGTATTGCGATGCAGCTAACTAATATTGCAAGAGATGTCGTTGAAGATGAAAATAAAAATAGGGTCTACTTAATTACAAATTCAAAAGATAAATTTTTAAATATAAAAAATATTATATCTAAATCTGAGTCTTTCTATAAAAGTTCTTTTGTTGGAATAAAGGACATACCTTTAAGTTGTCGTTTTTCAATAATTGTGGCTAGGAGAGTTTATAGTCAAATTGGAAAGAAAATTTTAGAAAAAGAAAATATTTATAATTATAACAAAGCTGGGAAAATCTACGTGTCTAATTTTGGTAAGTTAATTCAAACAATTTTTTCTTTAAAAGATTTTATAATGCTTTTTTTTACAAAACCAAATAAATACGAAAAAGAAAATGAATATAATTTAATTAACGAGGATGTAAGTTTAAATGAAAGAATTTAATTATGTAATTATTGGTGGTGGATGTGCCGGCTTATCACTAGCTTATGAATTAGATATTCATAAAAAACTAGAAGATAAAACATTGGCAATCGTTGAGCCTAGAACTGAATATAAAAGAGATAAAACTTGGTCTTTTTGGAGGGTAGGTCCTCATAGTTTTGAGGACTGTGTTATAAAAAATTGGAAAGAATTTTCAATCAAAACAAGTTCAAACTTCAAAATAATAGAATGTGATAATTTTCCATATCAAAGTATTGATAGCGGACTTTTTTATAAAAAGATTAATGAAAGATTAAAAAAAAATAAAAATATTAAATTTTTTCAAAATATTAGTGACTTAAATACAAAAAATTCTTTTATTTTTAACAGCGTACCTACGATTCAGAATGATTTTTCAAATCTTTGGCAACATTTTCATGGAGTTGAAATTGAAACCAGTAACCAATTTTTTAATGATAATACAGTAGATTTGATGGATTTTAATTGTGATCAAAGAAATAATGTTCACTTCTTTTATGTTTTGCCCTTTAGCAAGAACAAGGCAATAATTGAAACTACTTGGTTATCAAAAAACAATACATCTCTTAAAGATTATGACTCTCAAATAAAAAGCTACGTTAATCAACTTGGTTTAAAAAATTACAAAATAAATTTTAGAGAACAAGGGGCTATTCCTCTTTTTTATCCCATTGATGAGAAAAAAAAGAATAAATTAAATATTGGAACTGCTGGTGGAATGACTAGATTAAGTACTGGATACACCTTTCTTAATATTCAAGAGCATAGTAAATACATTAGAATGAATATTGAAAGCATTCAAAAAGTACGAAAGTATGAGATAAAAAAAAAATATCAATTTTTAGATAAAATATTTTTAAGAGTTTTAAAAAAACACCCAGAAAAAATGCCAGATATATTTTGTAATATATTTAATACATCTCATAGCACTGCTATTAAGTTTTTATCAAACAAAAGTAATATTTTAGAGGATTTATCAATAATTTCGAAAATGCCAAAATGGATATTTATTAAATCTATTTTCAATTAAAAATGATTAAAAAAATTTACGGTAAGCATACATTTTATTTCTCTATTTTTATTATAGTGCTATCAATAATTACATTAATTGGTGGTGTAGAATTAGAATTTTCAAATAATCTGATAATTCCATCAATTTGCTTATTTTTTATTTTATCTATAGGAATTTCTCACGGGGCGATGGATAATTATAAAGCAAACAAATTACTTATAATTTATAAGGTAAATAATAAATCAATTTTTTTTATTATTTATATATTAATTTCAATTTTGGTAATTTTATTATGGAGTTTATTTAGCTCATTTACCTTATTATTGTTTTTACTGACTGCGTCTTATCATTTTGGTAGAGAAGATACTGCTTTTCTGAACGAAGGTAATTCTAAACTTGATCAAATATTTTATTTAATCAAAGGTTCTTTAATTGTATTTTCACCACTTTTTTTTCATTTTGATGAAACCTTAAAAATTTTTAAAATTTTATTTTTAAGTGAAGAAATTTTAATATTCATTAGAAACGAGCATTGGATAATAAATATATGTTTGAGTTTGAGTGCTCTTGGGTATTTTTATTTTGTTTATAAAAATAAATTTAAAGATTTTGAGATTTTATTCTTAGATATATTTTCGATTCTAATTTTAAATTATATTTTCACACCATTAATTGCTTTTACAATTTATTTTTGTTTTCTACATTCAATCAGACATATTATATCGATATCTTATGAATTAGAGCCAAGCAGTTTTTCTGGCGGGGTTAAATCTTTTGTTAAAAAAGCATTGCCTTTAACAGTTGTTACAGCAATATTGTATTTAGTTGCAATAGTTTTTCTGTCAAATTCATATGGTTTAAATAATGTAATTATTAAAGTAATATTTATTGGTTTGGCCTCACTAACTTTTCCGCATATATTGCTTGAATATTTATTAGAAATAAATGAAAAACGAAATTAAAATTTATTTGGCTGCGCCTAGGGGATTTTGTGCAGGAGTCGATAGAGCTATAGAAATAGTTAAAAAAACATTAAATAAGTATGGTTCGCCAGTCTATGTAAGACATGAAATAGTGCATAACAAAAATGTTGTTGAGTCGCTGAAAGATTTAGGCGCAATATTTGTTGAAGAAATTTCAGAGATAACTGATACATCTAGACCTGTTATTTTTTCAGCTCATGGGGTTCCTAAAAATGTTCCGGACGAGGCAAAGCTTAAGAAAATTTTTTATGTTGATGCAACATGCCCACTGGTATCAAAAGTTCATAGAGAAACCGAACAGCTTTATAAAAAAGGTTTTGATATTGTTTTAATAGGTCATAAAAACCATCCAGAAGTAATTGGTACAATGGGACAATTACCTAAGGGATCGATTAAACTTATAGAAACTTTAGCAGAAGTTAAAAATTTAAAATTTTCAAAGCCACTAGCTTATGTAACTCAAACAACTTTATCTATAGATGATACAAAAGAAATTATAGAAGCTTTAAAAGAAAAGTTTCCAGGGATAAAGGGTCCAATAAAGGAAGATATTTGTTATGCAACAACAAACAGACAGGCTGCGGTTAAAAAAATTGCACCAAATTGTGAAATGTTTTTTGTCATAGGCAGCAGAAATTCTTCGAACTCAGCAAGATTGGTCGAAGTTGCAAAAAAATCAGGATGTAAATATTCAGAGCTAATTTTCTATGGAAAAAAAGCTCCATTAGAAAAAATAAAAAATTGTAAAACTATTGGATTATCGTCAGGAGCTTCTGCTCCAGAGGAGTTAGTACAAAATTTTATATCAGAAATTAAAAAAGATATGAAAGTATCGATTGAAGAAGTTGTAACAGCGAACGAAAAAGTAATTTTCAAATTACCAAAAGAATTAAATTAAATGGCAATATATACAAAACTAGATAAAGAAGAAATCAATAATATTTTACTTAATTATAAATTAGGAAATTTAAAAAAATTTGAGGGAATTAAAGAAGGAATTGAAAATACAAATTATTTTATAGAGACTGAGAAAGGTAAGTATATTTTGACAATTTATGAAAAAAGGGTAAATAAAGAAGATCTTCCTTTTTTTTCTAGACTAATGGTTGAGCTTAGTAAAAAAGATTTTGTTTGTCCTAAGCCAATCTCAAACAAAAATAATTCTTACATATCAGATTTTAATGATAAAAAATTCATGATTGTGAGCTATTTGGATGGTAAGTCTAAATATAATTTGTCACCATCTGAATGTAAAATAGTTGGCAGGGAAGCGGCAAAGCTGCATCAAATAACAAAAAGTTTTAATTTTACAAGAGTAAATGACCTTTCTGTAAAATCTTGGCGAAGAATTTTTACTCAGGTAAAAGATAAATGTACTAAAATTCATACTGATTTACCAAAATTAATAGAGGCAAATTTATTAGATATTGAAAAAGAATGGCCATCTAATTTACCTAGCGGAATAATTCATGCAGATCTTTTTAACGATAATATTTTTTTTAAAAATAATAAATTTTCGGGCTTTATAGATTTTTATTTCTCGTGTTATGATTTTTATGCTTTTGAAATAGCAATTTGTTTTAATGCCCTATGTTTTGAAGGTATAAAACAAAATTTAAGTTTTAATGTTACAAAAGCAAAAAAATTAATGGAAGGTTATAATGAAATTAGAAAAATTTCTAAAGATGAAAAAAAATCTATTAAGGTTCTATCGCAGGGTGCTGCTCTAAGGTTTCTCTTAACTAGAGTTTTTGATTATATTAATACTGTAGATGATGCTGTTGTAAAAATTAAAGATCCAGAAGAGTATCTTAAAAGACTAGAATTTCATAAAAACGCGAGAGGTTTTGAGGATTACTTTATTTAAAATGAAATATAAAATCTATACTGATGGAGCTTGCTCTGGGAACCCTGGTCCTGGTGGCTGGGCGGCTATAATCATTATTAATGGAGAAGTAAAAGAAATCATTTCAGGAAATGAAAAAAAAACTACTAACAATCAAATGGAGCTAATGGGGCCAATTAAAGCGATACAAAAATTTAAAAAAAAATCAGAAATCTCAATTATAACTGACTCAACATACGTAAAAGATGGCATTACAATATGGATAAAACGCTGGGAAAAAAATGGATGGAAAACAGCTGCAAAGAAACCTGTTAAGAATAGAGATTTATGGAAAAAATTAAGAAATTTATCTTTAAAACATAATATTAAATGGATTTGGGTAAAAGGCCACCATGAGGACAAGTATAATAATTTAGTTGATGGCTTGGCACAAAGAGCAATAAAAAATTAAACTTCTTTTAAAAAATTTACTGCTGAAGAAATTTCACAATGCCCAGTTTCTTTTTCTTCGTTAATTTTTTTTACTATTTCATTTTCTACAAGCATTGTATATCTGCTAGATCTTATTCCTAGACCTTTTTCAGATTTATCTACATTGGCACCTATTAATTTTGTAAATTTGCAAAATGAGTCTCCTGCCATAAATATTTTGTTTTCGACTTTCTGATTTTTTCCCCAAGCATCCATTACGTTTGGATCATTTACAGCTATACAAACTATTTTGCTTATTCCTCTTTTTTTTGCTTGATCAAAATTATCAACGAAGCCAGGTAAGTGTTTTGCAGAACAGACTTTTGTAAACGCTCCAGGCATACCAAGAATTATGGCTTTTTCATTTTTAAAAAGTTCAGAAGTACTTATTTTTTTTACCTCATTAGAATTATTTAAATAAAAAAATTCAGCAAAAGGTAATTTATCACCTATTTTTAATTTCATGAAATTTTTCCTAAAATATAATTTTTTACTTCTGAAATTTTATTTTCTAAAACATCATATTTTTCTTTTTTATCTATTAACTTTTTAATTTGCTCTGGCATATTAATTTTTTTTGAAGAAGCTTTTTTTATTGTCTCTAAAAATTTATATGGATGTGCTGTTCCTAATATTAAAATTTCAGATTCAGATTTAATTTTTTTTGACGCACCAACGGCAGTAGCAGTATGAGGGTCAAGAATAAAATCATGCTTTTCTGCATAAATTTTAATAATTTCTAGTGTCTCCTTGTCGTTTATTTTTCTGGCATAAAAGTTTTCTTTTATATTATCTAGTTGTTCTTTATTAAGTTTGAAGGACCCTTTTAATAAAAGTTTTGACATTAGTTCAGACACTTTTTTATCGTTATGATTTAAAACATCAAATAGTAATCTTTCAAAATTACTTGCAATTTGAACATCCATACTGGGTGATAATGACTGTTTTACCTTATAAGGTTTATATTCTCCAGTATTGATTACTCTCTCTAAAATATCATTTTCATTTGTTGCAACTATCAATTTATCAATAGAAAGCCCCATTTTTTTTGCAACATAACCCGCATAAATATCACCAAAATTTCCTGTGGGAACCGCGAAACTAACTTTTTTATTTTGAAATTTAAAAGCTGCGTAGAAATAGTAAACTATCTGACAAACTATTCTTGCCCAATTAATTGAATTTACTCCTGACATATTTATTTTTTCTCTAAAAGAATTTTCAGAAAACATTTCTTTTACAATTTTTTGACAATCATCAAATGTTCCTTTTATAGCTATATTATAAATATTAGTTGAGCCGAGTGTAGTCATAATTTTTCTTTGCATATTAGAAATTTTATTATGAGGGTGTAAAACAAAAACATTAATATTTTTTCTGTCATTAAGAGCTGCTATTGCTGCTGATCCTGTATCTCCAGATGTGGCGACAACTATATTAACTTTTTTATTTAGTGAGACTTTTAGTTCATCATATAAATTTCCAAGCACTTGCATCGCAATATCCTTAAAAGCGAGGGTTGGACCATGATAAAGCTCAACTAAATTTATATCTCCTACTTTTTTTATTTCAATAACCTCTTCATTTAAAAAATTTTTGTAAGATGTTTTTAATAAATCTTTTAAGTCTTTTTTTTGCAATTCTGGAAGACAGAAATTGGAAATTATTTCTGTTGCAAGATCAATATAAGACAATCTACCCAGTTTTTTAATTTCTAAATCGTTATAAATTTTTATATTTTTGGGAATAAATAAGCCACCATCTGGTGCTAAACCTCTTAAAAATATCTCTTTAAAACTGCAACTTAAATTCTTATTCCTTGTGCTGATATATTCCACTAGCTAGATGATTTCTGATCTTTTTTGAAATATTTTTTCCAGGACAGGTTCAGTAGTCCTAGCATAACAAATGATAGCACAATAATAGCTAAAGCGATCTGACCACCTGAAGTATCTGATATACAGACTGCACACATTGTTATAATTTCAGATTTTAAAATTTCTATTGTCATTTTTTAAAAAAAATAAATTGGATTATAGCTTCTTTTATATTCTTTGTCACATTTGGGTCAACTAGTAAAACTAAAGCGTATTTTTGTTTTTCACCTCCTTTTAAAGTCTGTTCCTCATAACAAAAGCAGTTCATTTTAGTCATATAGTCCTTAAGTTCACTTGGATAAACTTGAAAAGTAGCTACTCCTGTAAAATTTTTATCGGTCAAGTTTTTAATGCTATAATTTATGGTTTTTACCTCACCCGGAATAATTAGTATATTTTTTTCCTCTGCTACAAATTCAAATGGCAAATCTTTATGAACGCTCGTAATTAATTTTACTCTTATTTTTTCATTTTTATCATTAGGAGGTTTAAATAGAAAAACTGAAACTATAACGATTAGAAATAAAGAAATTAAAAATAATGAAGTTGATTTATTATAATTCTTAAAGTTAAACAAATTTGTCCACTAAAATTGATATAAATATTCCAAATAAATAAAGAATAGAAAATGCAAATATTTGCTTAGCAATGATTTTTTCAGACTTGCTATCTTTTTCTCTTAAGAGCTTAAAACATATAAAAATATAATAAGCACTAAGGGGAAAAGAAAATAAAAGATAAATCAGACCAGAAAAATCTAAATAGTATGGGGCTAAAGCAAAAGGAAATAATAAAACAGCATAGATCAATATATTTTTCTTTGTAATTTCAATGCCAGATGTCACGGGCAACATTGGAATTTTAGCCTTTTTGTAATCATCAGACTTGAACAAGCTTAATGCCCAAAAATGAGAAGGAGTCCAAATAAAAATAATTAGAAACAAAATTATAGGTTCTATTGAAATTCCCCCTGTTGCTATTGACCATCCTATAACGGGTGGTAATGCACCTGCTGCACCACCAATTACAATGTTTTGTGGAGTTTTTCTTTTTAACCATATTGTGTAAACAAAAACATAAAATGAAATTGTTAATGCTAGTAAAAAAGCTGCAGTTAAATTTGAAAATAAATAAAGAGCACCAACAGAAATAAAAGAAGATGACGTTCCAAAAATAAGGGCCTGTTTTCTTGTAAGTTTGCCTGTAGGGATTGGTCTTAAACAAGTTCTCGACATCATAGAGTCGACGTCTGCCTCATACCAACAGTTCAAAGCCCCGGCAGCTCCAGATCCTAACGCGACAGATAAAATTGATAAAGTTGCTTTAAAATAATCTACATCAGAAGGAGCAATCAAAAGACCAACGACACAAGTAAAAATTGACAAAGACATAACTCTGGGCTTCATCAATTCGTACAAAGCTTTAAGATAATCGAAGCTATCCAACTTTAATTCTCTAGTTTTTGAATGAGTATTAAGCAATTTTGATCCTTTATTTTAAATTATTCACCCAGGACAAAATATATTAGCCTAGTAAAAACTGTATACTTTCCTTCTGCTACCATAAGTCCCACAAAACATGCAATTGCTGTCATGGGCCATAATAAAACATTTACAAGAGCATACCGCTCCCAAAAAAGGTGCATAAAAAAAGCCATTATTAAACCTGCCTTTAAAAACATGAAAAATAAAATTAGAGACCATCTCAGTAACCCTTGAAATTGGTACCAATCAACCATGTAAGAAAAAAAACTAAGAACAAATAAAAGCCCCCAAATCCAAAGATATATTCCTATCTTATGTGTTGATGTAGATTTATCTTTATTTTTATTTATTTCAGTATTTTCACTCATAGTTTGACCTTACCAAAGATAGAAGAAAGCGAAAATAAAAACCCATACTAAATCCACAAAATGCCAATAAAGACCTAATATTTCTATCGAAACATAGTCTGATTTCATTGTTGTGAAAAATCCGCGTCTTCCTGTATCAAAATCTCCTCTAAATACTTTCCGTGCAAAAATGAATAGAAATATTACACCTATAGATACATGAGTGCCGTGAAAACCGGTTATCATGAAAAAGTAAGATCCAAATTGGCCAGCACCAAAAGGATTTGACCAAGGTCTTACACCTTCGTGAATTAATTTAGACCACTCAAAAGCTTGCATTCCTACAAAAATTAATCCTCCAATTGCTGTAGCTAAAATAAACCACCCACACATTTTTTTATTTTTTTCATAACCATATTTAACTGCTAGTGCCATGGTTCCACTGCTCGTAATAAGCACGAAAGTCATTATAGCGATTAGAAGTAATGGTACTGGTACCCCCATAAAATCCAATGAGAATACGTGACTAGTATTTGGCCAATCAACTACAGTTGAAGCTCTTCCTTTCATGTAAGAAATTAAAAAACAACTAAAAATAAATGTGTCGCTTAAAAGAAATATCCACATCATTGCTTTGCCCCACTGAACACCTTTAAAGGCAGTTTGATCTGATCCTAAATCGCTAGGTACACTTTTCCAGCCTTTAGGAAGATTTTCAAATGATGAGTCTGACATAATGAGTTTTCCTTAACTTGATAACATTAATCCAAAAAGCACAATCCAAACAGCTAGTAAAAAGTGCCAATATACAGCACATGTGTCAATTAAATTATTAATCTCTTCTTTTTTTAAACTTCTTTTAATAAATTTCGAAGTTGTTTTTCCCCAAAAGTAAATACCTCCAACTATATGAAGACCATGGATTGTTGTAAATAAATAAAAGAAAGCGTTAGCAACATTAGTGGTTGCGTAGTATCCAGTATTTATAAGTTGGTACCAAACTATAAGTTGACCAATCAAAAAAGAATAAGTTAGAAAACCAACAAAGTATAAACCGTTTTTTGTTTTATCAAAAATATCTTTTTGAGCATATTTTGTTGTAATGTGAAAAACTAAGCTGCTTATTACTAAAATACCAGTATTCAGCCAAAGCAACCATGGTTCAGGCATATTTTTCCAATCGCTGATAAGCATACGATCAGAATATGCCACTACAAATAGTGAAAACAAAACTGTACTAGCAGCCATTATTGTTCTTAAACCTAATTTCTGTTTACTTAAATTTACTGTTTGACCTTGGTGTTCGTTATCAGCTTCTATTTGATCTTTTTCCCAAGGCTTTTCGGCTAGTAATTGAAAAATACTTTTCTTTTTCACGTTTTCTCAACTTTCGCTCCTATTATCTCACTTGGAGGTTGGTTTTGTGGAATATAATCTTCTTTAGCTCCAGGAAC
>MDTE01080533.1_pt1 | contig 25075 bp, 23 predicted proteins | sample 811231 | NCBI WGS metagenome assembly MDTE01 (sample SAMN05326651, study PRJNA326480) | marine metagenome | isolation source: seawater | place: Indian Ocean: Red Sea | collected 2010 | reverse complement strand
TTTTGTTTGCATCGATATCAGTCATCCAACAAGGTTGACAATGACAAGTAGGGATTTATATTTGATATATGTAACTCATTATTAATCAATAAGTAAATCTGGTGTTAGAGTAAGTATATTGTTATACTTATCAACACATACTCTGGGTTTACATATTAACATCCGCTGGAGATTATCTGTATATGTTGAAGACACATACTTGTGGAGAATTAAATCATGATTATATCGGTCAGGAGGTGACTCTTGCCGGTTGGGTACATCGGAGACGCGATCATGGGGGGCTCACATTTATTGACTTAAGGGATCGTTGGGGTCTGGTGCAGGTTGTATCTGATCCAGAATATGCTGAAGCTCATGAAATAATGGCTAGTCTTAGATCGGAATATGTTGTTCAGGTTTCTGGAAATGTGCGTGGACGACCAGATGGGGCTACCAATCCTGATATGGCTAGTGGGGACATCGAGTTGGTGGCTAAACAGGTTGAAATATTAAATATTTCCAAAACTCCCCCTTTTGATATAAACAAAATTACCAGAGTAGAAGAAGGACTTCGACAAAAATACCGTTATCTTGATTTGCGTCGCAGTCATATGTTGAAGAATTTGCATCTACGTCATAATACTATAGCTTTTATAAGGAATCATCTTTCACAATCGGGTTTTTTAGAAGTTGAGACACCAATACTATTTAAGACCACTCCAGAAGGAGCACGGGATTATTTGGTGCCAAGTCGATTACATAAAGGTAAATTTTATGCCTTACCTCAGTCACCCCAACAGTTGAAACAATTGTTAATGGTTGCTGGAGTTGAGAAATATTTCCAGATTGCACGTTGTTTTAGAGATGAGGATCAGCGGGGGGATAGGCAGCCAGAATTTACGCAGCTGGATATGGAGATGTCGTTTGTAGAGCAAGAAGATGTGTTACAAACGATTGAAGTTATGATGACTCAATTGGTTTCTAATTTGACTAGTATGAAATTCCAGCAGACACCCTGGCCACGTTTTAGCAATGAGGAAGCACTTAATAGATTTGGTACAGATAAGCCTGACTTGCGGTTTGGAATAGAACTGCAAGATGTGACCGAATTAGTCTCAAAGAGTGAATTTAAGATTTTTTCCAGTGCAGAAGCTGTAAAAGGCATTAATGCAGAGGGTTGTGGTACCTATACTCGCAAAGAGATTGACTCATTAACCGATTTTGTAAAGAAATATGGAGCGGGCGGTCTGGCTTGGGCTGTTGTTGGCGAAGATGATAGTATCTCACGTTCGTCTTTTGGCAAATATGTTGACGTTGTTACCATGAATGCTCTGAAGAAAAAGATGCAAGCTAAACCAGGGGACTTACTATTGCTAGTAGCATCTGAGATTGATATCGTGCATGATTCTTTGGCTGCTCTCCGTATAAAGATAGGTGAGAAGATTAGTTCATATGATCCCAATACACTTGCATGTTGTTGGGTGGTTGATTTTCCTTTGTTCAATTGGAATGAACAAGAAAATCGCTGGGATCCTAGTCATCATTTGTTTACTGCACCATTGACTGAAGATTTATGTCATTTAAAAACTGATCCGGGCAAAGTGCGTGGATCGCAATACGATATGGTATGTAATGGTTATGAAATGGCTGGGGGCTCTATTAGAATTCATGATAGTGAATTGCAACAACAGATTTTTGGTTTAATCGGCCTGGAACAAAGTGTGGCTATTGATAGGTTTGGACATATGCTTGAGGCATTCGAATATGGAACGCCACCTCATGGTGGGATTGCCGTTGGAATTGATCGTTTAGTGATGTTATTGGCTCAGGAAAAAAATATTCGTGAAGTGATAGCATTTCCTAAATCGCAACAGGCAACAGACTTGATGGTAGGAGCACCTTCCTCTGCAGATGTTGATCAATTGAATGAGTTGCATATCAACGTAGTTGATCCACCTGACGACATAATAGAGTAATTCTTGCAATACTTGATAGTATCAGTAGTTCGTGTTAACATCTAAATTACCCTGCTGTGTTTGTGATGTTGTTAAATATTCTGTGCCAACACCAACAAAATGGGCGTTTAATTTTGATTACGATGCGATAGGCAAACAGTTAGCCAAGGCAGACTAGTCAGTGCGATGCCCCGCCTGCCAAAAGCAGGCGCAGAATCAAATCAGCACACCACATGGCGGGGTTACTTTGTAGTAAGAATAGTAAGGTTGTTTTTGTGGTTTTCTTGACACCTTCATAGCTGTTATGCTATTCTCCAACTGTTCGATAGACAGATTAGGTAAATTTTGACACAAATAGAACGTGTAACTGACGATGTTTATGTTTTTACCAGCGAATTGTATGCGCAGGTCACCGCTGGAGTTATAAAGACTCGTCTGGGCGCGATTTTGATTGATACTTTGCCATATCCATCGGAAGCTCTTGAAATGAAGGAGTTTGTAGAATCGCACTTGTCATCGCGCGTACGATACGTCATTAATACTCATTACCATGCGGACCATGTATATGGCACCTATATTTTTGCTGGTGCACAAGTGATTTCACATGAGCTTTGCAGAGAACTTTTATCCACTACAGGTGTAGAGAGTTTAGCAGCGGCTAAAGCTGATTCTTCAGAATTAGCCAATGTAAAAATTGTGTTACCGCAAATTACATTTAACGGTGGGAGTTTTCGTTTACGACTTGGTGGAAAAACTGTTGTTCTCAATCATTCTCCGGGTCATAGTAAAGATGTGATTAATGTGCTGGTTGAGGGAGAGCAGGTGCTCTTTGCTTCGGACACAGTTATGCCTGTTCCTTTTTTTCCTGATGGTGATATCAAACAACTAATGAAGTCGTTGGAAAACATACAAAATATGTCATCCGACATAACCAATTTAGTCCAGGGTCACGGATCTGTAATCCTGCGAGGTGAGGTTGGGGCGTATGTTGGTAAACAAATAAAATATCTAAAGACAGTTGACAGAGCTGTTAGGCAGGTACTTAAGCGTAGATATAGTAAAAAAGCTTTGTATAAGACTGATCTTGCTGCCGTAGATATAGATCGCGCTGTGCTTGGGGGGCTTGCTGAAGAACTACATGTGGGCAATCTTGAATCACTCTATAATCGCCTGAAAAGGTATGTTAAACCTTATCCAAGCGTAGCCGCTAGAATGAATAAATAAATAGTAGCAATATTACTGGTATTACTATGATAGGTGATGACACAATAATGCCTATTAGAGAAGGGGAATTAAATAGACAAGGGTTGTAACATGGTGTTGAGGGAATGTGACGCTCTCGTCCTTGATAGGGTTGAGAGCGTTTACCGTTTATAATAAGAATTGATAAACTAATGATGACCAAGTTATTGTATTTATCCGACTCATATCTAAAAGAATTCGAGGCCAATGTACTAGAAGTGTCTGATCAAGGACATGTAAGACTGGATTGTACGGCGTTTTATCCAGGAGGTGGTGGCCAGCCTTTTGACCTTGGTACAATGCATTATGCTGACACTAAGTGTCATGTTGTTAAAGTGACCAGGCAAAACGGCCTTGTATGGCATTCTGTTGATGGAGTTGATACTCCAAGTATATGACAGTCTGTCAAAGGTATTATTGATTGGAAATTACGTTATAAGTTGATGCGCACCCACACTGCTATGCATATACTTTGCGGAGTTGTGTGGAGAGATTATGGTGCTAAGGTGACTGGTGGGAATATGTCGCCTCTACGTGCTAGGATGGATTTTGAGTTTGAGAGTATGCAAGCTGCATTAGTGCAGGAGATTGAAGAAAAAATCAATCTCGAAGTTAATGCATCTAGGAATATTTTAGTGGATATTGTTCCTAGAGAAGAGGCGTTTCAAATTCCAGATTTGATACGTACTAAGATTAACTTGCTTCCAAAGGGTATTAGGGAGGTGCGTACTGTAGAAATAGTAGGTCTTGATTTACAGGCTGACGGGGGTACTCATGTAGCTAATACATCAGAGGTTGGTTTAATAAAAGTAGTGGACTACAAGAGTAAAGGGAGAATCAACAAGCGAATTGTAGTAGAAATTGGTGAGAGTAATAACTAATGAGATTTAAACCAGTAAAATCCAAACTTGATGTTGGTAAACTTGAGCTTGAAATACTTAAGTTTTGGCAGGACAACGCGATTTTTGACCGATCCGTAAAATCGCGTGAAGGCAACCAAACATATGTGTTTTATGAAGGACCTCCGACAGCTAATGGTATGCCAGGTAGTCATCATGTGCTTTCAAGGGCTTTCAAGGACATATATCCTCGCTATCGAGCCATGAGAGGTTACTATGTGCTTAGAAGAGGAGGTTGGGATACTCATGGTTTGCCTGTTGAAATAGAAGTAGAAAAGCAGCTTGGAATTACCGGCAAAGAACAAATCGAATCTTACGGTATTGCGGAATTTAACACGCGGTGTAGGCAATCAGCTTTTGAATATATACAGGAGTGGGAGAAGCTCACTGACCGAATAGGCTTTTGGGTGGATCTTGAATCTGCCTATGTGACCTTTGAAAATGATTACATTGAATCAGTATGGTGGATTCTGAAGGAGTTATGGAAGAAGGAATTGATTTATCAGGGTTTTAAAGTGGTACCTTATTGTGCGCGGTGTGGTACTGCACTTTCCGATCATGAGCTTTCATTAGGTTATCAGGAAAATACTGCTGATCCATCGGTTTATGTCAAATTTCCACTTAAGGATGATCCTAATACCTCCCTATTAATATGGACTACTACGCCTTGGACGCTTCCTGGAAATGTGGCTGTAGCTGTTAATCCTGACATAGTCTACGTAACAGTGCAATTAGAGGAGGGCGAGCGCATAATTGTAGCGAAAGAATTATGTCAAGATGTGTTGAATGAACTAAATTCATTTCATATCGTGGATGAAATCAAAGGTTCAGAATTGCAAGGACTTCAATATGAGGCTCCTTATAATTTTATGCCTTTTGAAGAGAAAGCTCATTATGTGGTATTGGCCGATTTTGTGACGACTGGAGAAGGGACAGGTATAGTTCACATGGCAGCAGCATTTGGGGCGGATGATATGGCTATGTCCATTAAATATGGTCTGCCTGTGTTAATGACAGTTGGTGAAGACGGATGTTTTGTTGATTCGATTACGCCTTGGGCATCTATGTGGGTTAAGGATGCAGACCCATTGATTACAGATGATTTGCTTAAGCGTGAATTATTATTGAAATCTGATACTTATTTGCACACCTATCCTTTCTGTTGGCGTTGTGATACTCCATTGCTATATATGGCTAGAAGCACTTGGTATATAGCTACTACCAAACATAAGGATCGTTTGGTAGAACTTAATCAAACTATTAATTGGTATCCTTCACATATTCGTGATGGTCGTTTTGGAAACTGGTTAGAGAATAATGTTGACTGGGCACTGGGTAGAGAACGTTACTGGGGCACTCCTTTGCCGATATGGATTGATGAAGATGGAGATTGGTTGTTGGTTGGGTCTGTACAAGAGTTGTCAGCTTTAGCCAATCGGGACTGTTCTGATTTGGATTTACATAGGCCATATGTTGACGACATCACATTTTTAAATCCAAAAACTGGTAAAACAATGCATAGGGTACCAGAAGTTATAGATGTGTGGTTTGATTCAGGTGCAATGCCATTGGCCCAGTGGCATTATCCATTTGAGAATAATAATCAATTTCAAGAACAATTTCCTGCTGATTATATATGCGAGGCTGTGGATCAGACTCGGGGTTGGTTTTATTCATTGCATTCGATTTCTACTATGTTGTTTGATAGTGTTGCTTTTAAAAATGTTGCGTGTCTTGGGCTTATATTGGATGAATCGGGTCAAAAGATGTCCAAGTCTAAGGGCAACATTGTTGATCCATGGGATGTTCTGAATCTGCATGGTGCAGATGCTTTTCGATGGTATCTTTATACAGCCAGTCCACCTGGTCAAGAAAGACGATTTTCGGTAGATTTGGTAGGCGACGTCCTGCGAAGTTTTACTCTTACTCTGTGGAATACTTATGTGTTTTTTGTAACCTATGCAAATTTAGATGACTGGTCTCCTGGTGTATCCGATGAAGAGTCAAATAACGCTATATCTGAATTGGATAAGTGGATTTTGTCGGAGTTACATCACCTTGTTAAGGACGTAACTGATGCGCTAGAGAATTACGATGCTACTGGTGCTACTAGGCCTATTGAGCGTTTCGTGGATTTATTATCTAACTGGTACGTGCGGCTATCACGTCGTAGATTTTGGAAGACTGAGGATGATAGTGACAAGCACGCTGCTTATGCAACGTTGTATCAGTGCCTGCTTACTGTAAGTAAGATATTAGCTCCTTCTATGCCATTTATATCTGATGCAATTTATCGGAATTTGACCGAATATGAGGTTCTTGCACCAGAATCTGTACATCTTGCCGATTGGCCAGAATATGATCCGGGTTTAATTAATGAAGAGCTCAATCAAGAAATGCGATTGGTGCAGAAGCTTGTTTCTCTAGGCCATAGTGCGCGTCAGAGTGCACAGTTAAAAGTACGTCAGCCACTTGCAGAGGTGGTGTTTTGGGCTGGAAGTCATATGAAAGGAGAACTTCTTGAAAGATATTCAAGATTGATCTTAGATGAATTGAATGTCAAACATGTACGATGGCTGGATTCTGCTGATGAGGCTGTAGTTTACACGTTACATCCATTACCTAAGCAGTTAGGACAAAAATATGCGAGTCTTTTTCCCAAAATCAAGGAAGCAATTCATGAAGTGGACACTGCGATAGCAGCAAATAGATTGCTTGATGGTGAAAGTATTGTAATTGATGTTGAATCGGACAAAATAGAAATTTTGCCCGAAGAGATTGAGGTGCGCGTTGAATCTAAAGAGGGTTTTGCTACTGCTGAAGATGGTGGGCTTGTAGTAGGTTTGGTCACAGATTTGACACCCGAACTGGTTTTAGAAGGATTAGCTCGGGAAGTGGTACGTCGAGTGCAGGATTTGCGAAAGTCCAGTGGTTTTGACATTTCTGATCGAATTAGTATTACTTATACTGGAACTAGCAAATTGGTTGACGCCATAGAACAGCACCGCGATTACATTATGGGAGAAGCATTAGCATTGTCATTGGTTTGCCATAAGGATGTGAAGGGGGTAGTCGAAAAAATAGGTGATGATACTTTGACTCTAAAGTTAGACAAGGATAAATAAGCTAATGATATCTGTGATGGGCAAAAAATTTATGCTCTATGTAGTTGCATTAATAGCAGTTGTTCTGGATCAATATACTAAGCTATTAGTCAGACAAAATATGTCTCTTGGGCAAACTATAGTTGTGCATCCTGCGCTTCGCAACATGTTTGACCTAACTTATACCACCAACACAGGAGTTGCTTTTGGAATGTTCCAAAAGATTGGTCCTGTTGTAAGTGTGCTTGCTGTACTGGTAGTGGCTATCATAATTTATTACAACAATCAGTTGTCTGAAAGAGATACGTGGTTACGGCTAGCCTTGGGCATGCAGATGGGTGGTGCAATAGGAAACAATCTTATTGATCGAGTTTTTCTAGGATCGGTTGTTGATTTCTTACATATTCATTATTGGCCGATCTTCAATGTTGCGGATTCATGTATTACGGTTGGAGTGACAATCATGGTCATATTAATGCTCAAGGAAATGCGTCAGGAGAAACTAGCTCGGCAAACTGGTTCTAATGATTGATTTCAAAGATGTTAGTACATCAAATACTCAGGTAGTTAAGTTCCACGAATCAGATCGAGGGAAAAGATTGGATGTGGCCTTGGTTGAGGGTGCAAAAGGTTTGTCGCGGTCACAAATCCAACGTTTGTTGAGACAGGGCAATATAATTGTTGACGGCATCGTATCCACGAAATCGTCTACTGTCATTCGTGGCAGTGAAAAAGTTATGATTGTCATTCCTCCACCAGTGACTACATCGGTGTCTGCAGAAGATATTCCTTTAGAAATTGTGTATGAGGACAGCGATTTATTGGTGGTTGACAAGCCTTCTGGTATGGTAGTGCATCCTGCATCTGGACACAGAACTGGCACTCTGGTCAATGCTGTGTTATCGCATGACCCACAAATGGCTGGAATCGGGGGAGAGAAGAGGCCAGGGATTGTGCATCGTCTTGACAAAGATACTTCTGGAGTCATAGTTGTTGCGAAAAACGATCATGCTCATAGATTCTTGCAGGCTCAATTCAAAGAGCGAACTGTCGAAAAAAGTTATTTAGCACTAGTGAATGGTATGCCTCCGTCTTTCAATGGTCGTGTAGAAACTGCGATAGGTAGGGATAAAAAATTCAGAAAACGTATGGCTATATACCATGTAAAAACTAGCAAGACTCGATTCGCCGTAACTAGGTACAGTACCGTCGAGAAGTTTAATGAATGTACCTTGTTAGAAATTAAGCCTATAACTGGGCGGACCCACCAAATTCGTGTACACATGTCTTATTTGGGTTGTCCAATTGTTGGGGATTTGCTTTATGGAAACCGTAAAAAGGTTAGCGATTCATTTGGATTGCGGCGACAATTTCTGCATGCGTCTTCTTTAAAGATCGCTATTCCAAGCGGTGATGTTAGGGTATTTAATAGCCCGTTACCCAAAGATCTGGAAAATGTGTTGACCCAGTCAAGAGTGGTGTAAATCGAGGGGTATGATATATGGATATGATTGATCTACGGTCCGATACCGTTACTAAGCCCACTCCCGCTATGCGGGAGGCAATGGCTCAGTCTGATGTTGGTGATGACGTATATGGTGAAGATCCTACAGTGAATCAGCTTCAGGAAATTGCTAGTGAACTTACTGGAAAGGAAGCTGCATTATATGTTGCATCTGGAACCATGGGTAATGTCGCAGCTACTCTTGCTCATACTCGGAGAGGTGATGAAATAATATGTGGTCTTAAATCTCATATATATCGCAATGAACAAGGCGCAATGGCTGCCTTGGCTGGTGTTCAGGCTCGACCGTTAGAAGAAGAACATGATGGCACGTTGAATATTCAGAAAATTGAATCGGCAATACAGACTAGTGATGATCATCATCCTATTACTCGTGTAGTTGCTATAGAAAACACACACAATATGTGTGGCGGTGTACCTATTAGTCCCACATATACTGAGAAGTTGGGCGAACTTGCTGTAAAGTATGGTCTTATATTGCATCTGGATGGTGCTCGGATGTTTAACGCTGCTGCAGCACTAGGAGTTTCACCTAAGGAGATTGTCGGGCCATCTGATTCTGTATCTATATGTCTTTCTAAAGGTTTATGTGCTCCAGTTGGATCGGTACTGTGTGGTGACACTCATTTCATACATCGGGCTCGTAGGGCTCGTAAGGTTCTGGGTGGCGGAATGCGTCAAGCAGGCGTGTTAGCTGCTGCGGGCATTATAGCTTTGACTGAAATGCCGGGACGATTGATCGATGATCATCAGAATGCTAAATTACTAGCACGACTTTTGGCTGAAGTGCCTGGAATTTCATTGGAAAGAAATTCGGCATTAACCAACATGGTTTATTTCAATTTAGATGCAGGTGCACCTAATTCGGGACATGAAGTCAGTGATTCTCTTAGGCAAGAAGGCGTCTTGCTTGATCTAGTTGGTCCAAGCAATTTCAGGGCTGTAACGCATCATGATATAAATCGTGAAATGGTAGAAATGTCAGTGCATGTTCTGAAAAAAATTGTATCAATCTAACGGGAATTAAACTGGTTGTTCTTGACTTGCAGTTCAAGGCGATGGTATACTGCTTCGCATTAATTGGTCCCGTGGTGTAGCGGTTTAACATGCTGCCCTGTCAAGGCAGAGATCGCGGGTTCGAATCCCGTCGGGACCGCACATATGTTTACATGCCTGGGTATTGTCTGAAGCCCAGGCTGTGTAGTGAGGTTTTTTTTACTTCCACACCAATACTCACAGTTTCTATAGCTTTCATACAATTGTGTGATACTAATGTATAGTTTAATTGTTATACACAATGAAGTTCTTCTCACGAGTTGGGAATGGTCAACAATAATTTTGCATATCTAATACATTTGGGCAGGCATGAAATATGAGTAGAAGATCCGCAAAAATGACGTACAAATCGCTCAAACAGTCAGTTGAAAATGTGTGGGAGAACCGGTTTTCTTCTATTGTGCGCGATAGTATTTTTCAGCGACTTGTTATGGCTAATTTGCTTTGGTCTTTCACTCATTTTGCTTATGTTCTTGTGTCAGGATGGGTTGTATTCTTACTAACAAACTCACCAGCCAAAGTTATTCTCCTAACGTTTTTTCAGTTTTCAGCACTGCCAATAGTAGGACTATTCTCTGGCACATTGATTGATAGGATAGGTAACCGTATGATAATGATTGTTTCACAGGTTATATATACGTTTATTTATTTGGGTACAGCTCTACTTATTTTCTTAGATAGACTTGAATTTTGGCATCTTGCTGTTGCAGCAGTAGTAACAGGATTATGTTGGGCTATTGATTGGCCGGCGCGTAGGTCAATCCTAACGCATGTGGTTGGAGAAACACGAGTCACAGATGGTTATATAGTTGATTATTCTGTACAGACACTTGGTCGCGTACTTGGTTCAGCCGCGGCTGGTATTGTTACGCAAGCTCTAGGGGAGGCCTGGTCTTTCATGAGTTTTGTAGGACTATCTTTCCTCGCAGTAATTCTGATTAGCGGTTTAGCAAACTATCAATCTGAAAAGACAACTGTGACAGTATCTAGCCATACAAAAATCAGGTTCAAAGAAGTGTGGAATTATGTCAGTCGTAACAATACTATACTTGGCGTGTTGCTAGTCACAATGTGTATAAACTTTTTTGTGGTTCCTAATCGCAGTTTATTTCCAGTCTTTGCTAGTAGCGTGCTAGGTGGTGATGCATTGTATCTTGGATATCTTGCAGTTTCTTACTCGCTTGGCGGCTTTATAGGAATTTTCCTAGCTTATTGGGGCTTAACATATTATGAGAACACCAATTTGTTCATCATCGGCTCATTGCTTCAAGGGGTATCTTTCGCATCATTTGCATTATCCTCCAATTTACTCCTTTCCGTGATTGTCTTATTTTTGGCTGGTATAGGGTCAGCATATTTTGGTACTTTGCAGAGTGAAATACTTCTTACTAACAGTGACAAGAGGATGCGGAATAACGTTTTTGGCTGGCTTGTGGTGGCAATTGGTCTGCAGCCTTTTGGTAGACTGCATCTGACCGCTATCACATCATTATTGACTGCTAGACTTGCTCTTGGCCTAACTGCTACCATTGCTGTTGTGCTGCTAGCAATAATTGCCTTACGACTATCTGGATTTTGGCAATCAATGTCCAAAATGTCTTCGGATTGAGTGTGTATTTGTACTCATAGAAAACATCAAATAATTACGTTTTGACAGTTGTGTATTTCTAATATATCTTCCAGGCATCAGCATTATTGATACCATCTATGGTATAACTGATATATTCTTGTTAGACAAATTAGTTTGCTTCAGTGTTGCATGTTCGGTGTGACGAATGTTTACATGTTTTGGTTTCGGACATAACAGAAAGACACTTGCGGAGGAAACAAATGACACACACTACGAAGAATTATCGCAGAGTAGACCCTGATAATATACATGATGTTAGATCTAATGCATTAGGTTTGGGTGGTCTCTATACCATAGAGGTAGAACTATCACGTTTAATTGGGCAGTGGATTGCTAGGTTTCCAGAATTTCCTGAGAAGCTTAGTTTAGCGGAGATGGTTTATGAAGAAGCACTACATGCTCAAATGCTCGAAGACAGGCTCTTAGAGTTGAGGACCAATGAAGAAGATTTAGTGCATTTGCGGTCTAGAACCACTCCAGTATTTTTACAGCTTGAGCAGTTAGACGATCCTTACAAGTTTTTGTCGGGATTGTTTAGAGTAGTAAAACCAGCATTACAAGCAGACTTGCGCTCACATCTTGATGCGTGTCCGCCTTATGTAGATACACCGACAATACGTATGCTTCAACGAATATTGCAAGAAGAAGACAAGCACATAGCTACCGGTCTATCTTTATTAGCGGAACGTAACATAGCATGGAGTGATACATTTGATCTTGAATTTGAACTAAGATCTGGTCTGTGGGATCTTAATGATCCCGAAGGTAGTTTTTTGTCAGAATCATTTGTGGGGAAAGAACCTATATCTCTTCCCGTGCCAGTTTGGCCTGCTGCTGTTGAATATCTTTCAACTGATAAACCAATGCCTGATTGGCCTGTTGGACATAAAGAGGAAATGCAGCGCTGTGTTCATGAGTTGGTGTTCAGCGAACTTGAGGCACTTGATATATTTGGACGGTACGTGTATGAATTTAGTGGTTTTCCATGGGCATTTTATGTTGAGTCAGCCCGTTTGTGCTGGGACGAGGCACGGCATGTCGAGTTGCTGTTGAACGTCCTCGAAAGATATGATGGAGAAGTTGGTCAATGGCCTGCAAATGCTCCAGGATATGAAGAAATGGTAAGGTGCACAACTGTTTTAGAAAAAATTATGATGGTCAATGTAATAGCTGAGGGTGAATATAGCACTGACACCCAAACACAGCATCGTGAGGCCTTCAAACAATTAGGCGATGATTTGTCTGCACTTTTGAAAGATTATGAGATGGCAGATGAAATCGTACATGGTCGTTTTGGTATTAAATGGGCTCATTGGCTAGCTGATCAAACTGGCGAAGATTTTGATGATGCTTATACAGCAGCCAAGCAATCTTTAGAGGAGTTTAAAGCAAAATATGCTGATGATTCATCAAGTTCCGACGAATCATCTAATATGTCTTCAATAGTGAATATACCTTTAATTAGACTTGGACCTGAAGAGACTGAAAGTACTAGACTTGTGAATGCGTCTGCTAAGCGTTTGGTTGGGTTCTCAGAAGAGCAAATTTCTGAAATGACGTCTGATGCTAGTGAAATAATAGACGAGAAATGAGACCTATCTGGATTGTATCTTGTTAGGCTAGCATACTTTTCTTGATACGTCTGGGGTCCAAATGGCCTACGCTTCGCCATTGCTCTATACCATCACGACCAAAAAATATAAAAGTTGGCGTTACTTCGAGGTCTAGTTGTTTTGATAGTTCATCTACTATATGGTCTTTGACATTTAGCTTGATGAAGTTTACTGTGTCAGACATAGAGCTTTCTAGCCTGTTCACGACAGGCTCGAGTGCCATACAGGCTAGTCAATATTCCGATTGATATTCAATCAGAGTGGGTTTGCCGGAATCCAGTGCAGTCTTGACAGCATCTGCAGTTGTTAGCAAACTACTAGTTGGTTTTAGTAGTAGTCTTATGGAAATGAATACAGCTACTGAACCTAATACTAAAATTGTGTCTAATAAACTTATACCATCTCTAAATAGTGTTATAGCTATTATTAGCGGAACTGATATTCCGCTAATAATAAACGAACGTTGGTTTATAAATGTCATTTTGACGTGAAAGAGTGGTGCGATCTGAGATGACTGTATACAAAGTGCTGCAGTATATCTTATTCAGAAACTATTACTGTACCTTTCATTCCTGCTTCTAAATGTCCAGCCACATTACAGTAATACTCATATGTGCCTGCTTGGTCCGGAGTGAATGAAATTGTACTCGACTCGCCAGCCTGAAGTAGATTGTCTATGCCAAATTCATCAATTATAAAGTTGTGCTCTAATGCACCATTGTTGACAAACTCTATATTCACTGTTTGGCCTACTGCAGCATTTATGTTGTCGGCATCATACGCTATGTCAGTTGCTGCAAGCGTCATATTTAATGGTTCTGGCGTGCTATTGCAAGCTGCGAGAAATAGAAATGTAGTAGCTACCAATATTTTTTCTACATATGTCATGTGTGAGTCTCCTTAGACACAACTTCAGTAAATCGAATGTTTGATTTGTGAATAATTACACAAAGTAATATAATTATAACATGTAGTGGTCACATTTGCTAGAAGTTAAATAGTTGAAGTTAGTTGAACTATTCACTTTCATTGATAGCAAACATGCTTTGTTGGATTGTGTTTTGGTTATAAAGGGTAAAGGAGTTGGGGTTGGGCAAACTGATGTGTAAATTAAGGTTGTCTATATAGAAATGTTTACTCAGCGTAATATGTCTGGAAAGTATGTTCTTGTAACAGGTGCGACTCGAGGTATTGGCAGGAGGTTTGCAGAGCATATTGTCAGTACAGGAGCAAACCTCGTGGTGGTAGGTAGAAGTGAAGAGCGTACTACAAGTATCGTGTCGAGATTATTAAAGATGAATGGAGCAGGTATGGTGTGTGGGGAAATATGCGATTTGATGTTGCAGTCTGATGTTCGTGATTTGGCTGATCGGTATAGAAATAGATACGGTAGGCTTGATGTGCTTGTAAATAATGCTGGAGCAATGTTCAAGCAGCGTAAGATTACTTGTGAAGGATATGAGCGTACGTGGGCACTTAACCATAATGCATATTTTGCTCTAACTACACTTTTATATGATTTGTTATTGAAAAGTGCGCCTGCTAGGATAGTCAATACCGCTTCGGTTAGTCACAGATTGGGTCGAATATATTGGGATGACTTGCAGTTACGTAAACACCGATATCTCTGGGGGTGGCGATCATATGCTCAGTCTAAGCTAGCCAATGTTTTATTTACTCGTCATTTAGCTCGTTTGAGTAGTAAAGAAGGGGTGACAGTTAACGCAGTACATCCTGGTTGGGTGCGTACTGGCTTTAGCAAAAACAGTGATTTTCTCACTCGTCTTGGCTGGTTTCTAAGCACGCCCATGCAGCGGTCCGATGTTAAGGGTGCCGAGACTCTAGTGTGGGCATCTTTATCCGAGGAGGCAGAAGGTCTAACTGGTCAGTATTTTGTCAATTGTAAATCAAGAGAGCCGTCGATGAGAGCTAAGCGTATGGATGATGCTGCGCGATTGTGGAAAGTTAGCGAAAGTATGATGGATGTTCCTATAATTAGTTAGTGTTTGAAACAAACTAGGCAAATATTATGCGACACATTTGTAATGGTAACAAGGTATGGTAAAACGACTCATAGTGGTAAATGATTTAATGCAAAAGGACTATCAATACTATCTGACAGAACCATCTGGTACAAATTTTCATTCTGAATTTCTGCCTGCATTGTCACCAAAGTTAATGTTGCAAATGGGCATATTTGGAGGCAAATATATGACCGACTGCATTAAAGAATTTCCCTCAGACTGGTTTGAAAATGCACGTTTGTCTCCCCATAAACGTGATCCAAAATTGAACTACTTTGGTGTAAATGCTTCACAGTCATTGAGTGTCTGGCAAGATAAGGGATGGATACATTATGAGGATCCACGCGGATGGTTTCAATGGTACTGTCGCTATTATTTTGGTCGTAGGTGTGTAGACGATGATCGTCAAATTATGCGCTGGCGGCAAATGTCAAGGCATGTGGGACAAATAAGGAAAAATTGTGCATTTGGGGATCTTGATTGCAGGCCTAGACAGCGCCAAGCTTTACTGCATTGGGCATATGATTCACGAGAAATATAGTGTATATCAATAGGTATTAATTCAATGACATCTAAACCAAAATCAATTTTAGTAACTGGTGCTACTGGTTATGTTGGAGGACGTCTAGTCCCAGATCTGCTTCAATCAGGCTATGACCTGAGAGTTTTAGTTCGAGACCGTAGTGATGTTGTTGGTAGAAATTGGCATAATAAAGTTGACATAGTACAAGCAGATGTACTAAAGCCTGAGACATTGTCGGGTGTGATGTCGGATATAGATGTGGCTTATTACTTAATTCATAGTATGAATGGCAACATCGATTTTGCGGAGCGGGATTTAATGGCTGCTCGTAATTTTGGATTGGCAGCTAAGAGAGCAGGTATTTCCAGAATTATATATTTAGGTGGTTTGGGTGACCGCAATGCAAATCTTTCTAATCACTTGATGTCTCGGCAAGAGACTGGCGATGCTCTTAGGGAGGCAGGAGTGCCAGTTACAGAGTTTCGTGCTGCTGTAATTGTTGGTGCTGGAAGTATCTCTTTCGAAACCATTCGTTACCTAACAGAGCGTGTTCCTGTGATGATCTGTCCTAGTTGGGTTTATACCTTAGTACAACCTATTTCTATTATTGATGTAATCTCCTATCTTACCTCAGCTCTGACACATTCGAATAGTGTTGGCAAAATTATCGATATTGGCGGTAGTGATGTGCTAACTTATGGAGAGATGATGACGCAATATGCGAAGCTCCGCGGATTGATTAGAATATTGTGTCCAGTTCCAGTGCTTACACCTACTCTGTCTTCTTACTGGGTCCATATTGTTACTCCGGTGCCTTCCACAATAGCTCGTCCTTTGATTGAAGGGCTGCGTAATACGGTTGTAGTTTCTAATAATCATGCGCAAGAAATATTTCCTACAATTACTCCAATAAATTATCTGGAATCAGTATCAGCTGCTCTAGATAATATAGAGTTGGGTAATATAGAAACTTCATGGTCAGATTCAGTATCCACTACTATTGGTGGTCGGTCAAAATCGGTATTGAAACACCAAGATGGTATGATAATAGAGCGTTGGGAACGGGTAGTAACCTCAACTCCTACAAAAACTCATGATATATATACTCGGCTGGGTGGAGCTAATGGGTGGCCATATATGAATTGGCTTTGGCGAGTTAGAGGTTACATTGACCGTATAGTGGGTGGCGTAGGTTATAGAGGAGGTCGTAGACATCCACAAAATTTGCGTGTGGGCGATACTATTGATTTCTGGCGAGTTGAATCCGTAGTGCCTGGGAAGTTGTTAAGATTGAGGGCTGAAATGAAACTGCCAGGTAATGGTTGGCTTCAATTTGAGACAGAGAAAATTAGTGATACAACAAGTCGTCTGACACAAACTGTCTTTTTTGCTCCCAAGGGATTGTTTGGCTTTATATATTGGTACGCACTTTATCCTATACATTCCCTATTGTTGCAGGGTACTATTTCCAATATAGCACGCAGCAGTGAGAAACCTAATGATCAATTGACATCGAGGTAAGAGATGATTTTGCCTAACTATGGTTCAGTAGAAGATATATTAGAAGATGTTAGAGCCATGCGTCCTAGAGGCGGTAGTGCTTTTGGCTATTGTGCTGCTACGGCATACAAATTAATCGCTGAAAATAAGTCGCTACTGTCACTGGATTCACTTTTTGCTGAACTTGAACAGGTGTCTAAGGAATTATTATCTGAGAAACCTACTATGGCTACTATTCACAATGCAAAGAGTCTTATTGTAGATAGTACTCGCGCCTTGGTTGGTGATGCGGAGCTAGAGCAAATTAGGGCATGCATTATTAAGAAGGCTGACATATTTATACATAGGTCAGCCATCGCTTTAGATAAGATAGGAGAGTTCGGAGGTAATCTTATTCAGGATGGTGAGACAATTATGATTCATAGTTACAGTAGGTCGCTTATGTCATGTTTTGCCCATGCACACAAATCAGGCAAATCGTTTGCTGTTATCTGTACAGATTCACAACCTACAAAAGAGTCGCGATGGGCTATCCAAGATCTCACTACTTGGGGTATTGAGACGACTTTTGTTCTAGATTCTGCTATGGCAATGATCATGCCGGAAGCTGATTGGTGCCTCACCGGAGCAGACAGTATTGGCATTACTGGAGCTGTAGCAAATAAGATTGGCACTTATCAACTTGCTTTGCTAGCTCACAAACACTCAAAGCCATTGTATATTGCTACAGAAATCATGAAACTTCAAACCAACACTATAGAGGGACATCCTATTGTGCTGGAAAATAGGCCAGCAAATGAAATTTTAGATAAAAAAAGTGAGTTTGAAGGTTCGGATCTTGTAAAAGTAGTACATCAGTTCTTTGATCTTACACCGGCAAGTTATGTTGGAGGTCTAATCACTGAGCAAGGTATCATTTCTCCGGTAACAATAGGGACAGCTTGGAACAAGTTTGTATCAATGTTTGATAGTGTTAGTTAGTTATGAAACCGATACTCGCGACAATGGTTTACTGTATCAAGGATGGTGATGTCCTCTTGATGCTAAGAAACAAAGAGCCTAATCTTGGGTTGTGGGTGGGTCCTGGCGGCAAATTGGAGCCAGGTGAGTCTCCTTATGATTGTGCGAAGCGCGAATTATATGAGGAAACGGGCTTAGAGGTCAACGATTTATATTTTCGAGGATTGATCACAGAGATTTCGCCGCGTCCAGATTGGCAGTGGTTGATGTTTCTATATGTTGCAACAGAATTTTCGGGGACTATTGTTGAAGATAAACGTGAAGGACGACTTAGCTGGTGCTCATTGTCGGAAGTGATGCAATTGCCGATACCTGAAGCGGACAGTGTGTTTTTTGAAAAGGTGACAAATATCAATATGCCGTTTTATCAAGCAAAATTTGTATATGATAGTGAATTAAATTTGGTCAATGTTGTTGAACAATAAGAATAGGTTTGTAGCATAATAATACACCTATACACATATGTTAGAATAGCCTATAGTCGGAATTACAAATACAATTGAGTTGCTATTTTTATGGTCACTGATTTACCAGTAATATTGTTTTCTGCAGGTAGTATTGCTTTTTTGCATACTATACTTGGTCCTGATCATTATCTACCGTTTGTAGCTATGTCCAAATCAGGCCAATGGTCACTAAGAAAAACATCTATTGTCACCATTCTTTGTGGCAGTGGCCATGTGCTAAGTTCAGTATTGTTGGGTGTTGTTGGTGTGGGATTTGGCGTGGCACTAAGCAATATCACATTTCTTCAGTCAATAAGAGGCAATCTTGCAGCATGGGCTTTAATTGCGTTTGGATTGGTATATTCAATATGGGGCATAAGGACTGCAATAAGGAATAGGCCTCATCAGCATCCGCATTCTCATAATCATGGATTTGAGCATGATCATCTACACAAACACCATAAGACCCATCTGCATCCGCATACTGAATCTGCTGAAAAATATAAATCCCCGTGGATATTATTTACTATATTTCTGTTTGGTCCATGTGAACCATTGATACCTTTACTAATGTATCCTGCTGCCAAGGAAAGTGTAGGTCGATTAGTGGCAGTTACAGCTGTATTTGCTGTCGTCACAATTATTACTATGTTGACTGTTGTTCTAGTGTCATGTTATGGATTGAGCTTAGCAAAGTTTTCGCGGTTGTCTAGATACAGTCATGCTATGGCAGGCATCACAATATTATTGTGTGGAGTGTCCATTCAGTTTTTTGGACTTTGACGATAGTACATTTGATTTTAAATCTGTTGTGTTTTGAAAAACATTTATAACAATGAAAACTTTTGATTACGAAGCACCGGTGACCATTGATCAGACAATTACCATGATGTCTAAAACTCATGGACAGATACTTCTATTAGCCGGGGGTACCGATTTGTTAGTGCAGTTACGGTCTGGCAACAAAGATGTTGATCTTGTGATAGATGTGAAAGGTATACCTGAACTTAATCAGATCAGTTATGATGAATTATCAGGTTTGATCATTGGTGCAGCGGTACCTTGCTCACAAATCTATGAATCACAACCTGTACTTGAAAAATTTCCGGCTATCATAGATGCAGCAACTATCATTGGAGGAAAGGCGATCCAGAATAGGGCAAGTTTTGGTGGCAATTTATGCAATGCTTCTCCTAGTGGAGATGCAATTGGTGCCATGATGTCTTTGGGTGCTATATGTAATGTAGTGGGATCAGAAGGAGCACGTAATATACCAATAGAGGAGTTTTGTATAGCTCCTGGGAAAAACGCGCTTGAAACAGGGGAAATGCTAATTTCCATTCAGATACCATCTCCAAGACCAAACTCAGGGTCGCATTACATACGTTTTACACCTAGAGCTGAAATGGATATAGCTGTGGCTGGAGTAGGTGCATCTATAGAATTAGATAGTAATTTGGATCAGATATTGTCTGCTCGCATTGCTTTAGTTGCTGTTGCTCCAACGCCTCTGTTGGCCACTGAAGCAGCTGAAAGCTTGATCGGGCAGGAGCCTAGCGGGCCGATTTTTGAAAAAGCTGCCAATATAGCCAAGCAAACTATAAGACCTATTACAGATGTGCGCGGATCTGCATCACAGCGCAAACATTTGATAGGTGTGCTGACAAGACGGTGCCTTGATATTGCAGTCAATAGAGCTGTACAAGTATCTTGAAGAGGTAAATTTAAATATGTCTAATAAACGGGTGGTTAGTTCTACTATTAATGGTCAGCAAGTCGAGTTTTTGACCGAACCACAGCAGAGCTTGCTAGAATGTTTGCGTGACACGCTAGGTTTAACAGGTAGTAAAGAGGGGTGTAATGACGGAAATTGTGGTGCTTGCAGCGTCCTAATAAACAATCGTCTTGTCAATGCCTGTTTAATGCTGGGGATTGAGATTGATGGTAAGGATGTGGTCACTGTTGAAGGCTTGGCTAATGTACATGAGTTACATCCAGTCCAGGAGGCATTTGTGTTGGAAGATGGGCTCCAATGTGGTTATTGTACTCCAGGTTTTATTGTTGCTACGAAGGCTCTGCTTGATAGGAATGCAAATCCTACTGAAGATGAGATCAGATTTTGGTTGGCTGGTAACCTTTGTCGTTGTACAGGGTATGACAAGATAGTACGATCCGTTCGATTAGCATCACAATTGATGAATGATGCAAAAGAGGGTCCTCAATGAGTAAGAAGATGATTGAAAAAGAAAAACATATTTCTGTAGGCACACGTCCTGAACGCATGGATGCTAAAGAGAAAGTTACGGGTCATGCCTTATATGGTACTGATATTAACTTACCAGGTTTGCTGCACGGTAGGGTGCTTAGGAGTCCGCATGCACATGCTCGTATAGTGTCTATTGATACTAGTAAAGCTGAGGATTTGCCAGGTGTATTTGCAGTTGTAATAGCCAGCGATCTTCCAGAAGCTGACGATAGAACTGAAAAAGCAGGGGAGAGCACTATTAATTACAAGTTTTTGCGCGATAATAATTTGGCCAGTGACAAAGTGTTGTATGTAGGTCATGCTGTTGCTGCCTTAGCTGCTAAATCGCCAGATGTAGCGCAAAACGCACTTGAATTAATTGAAGTTGAATATGAAATACTAGAGCCTGTACTTGACGTGCGACATGCTATGTCTGATAAAACGGAAGTGCTACATGAGCAGATAAGAACAGACGGACCCAATGGTAGTGGCGATACTCCAAGTAACATAGCTCAGCATATACGTCATGTGAAGGGAGATCTTGATAAAGGATTTTCAGATGCGGATGTTATTGTTGAGCGCGAATTTACTACTGTACCAGTGCATCAAAGTTATCTTGAGTCGCATGCGGCTACAGCGGTTTGGGGTATGGATGGTACTTTGACCATTTATTCATCTACGCAAGGTGCTTTTCTGGCTCGCAGGCAGGTGTCAGAATTGCTACAGTATCCTATGGCAAAAATAAAAGTAATTCCTACTGAGGTTGGAGGAGCCTTTGGCGGCAAAAATCCTACCTATGTCGAGGCGCCTGCAGCATTATTGGCGCGAAAGACTGGTCGTCCAGTAAGAGTTGTCATGTCTCGGGAAGAGGTTATTTTGGGTACTGGGCCTGGGTCAGGCACTGCAATAAAAGTCAAGGTTGGAGCTACTAAATTGGGTAAGATTACTGCTGCTCAAGCTGAGTTATGTTATGAAGCTGGAGCGTATCCAGGATCTCCAGTACATCCAGGAGCAATGGCTATGTTCGCAGCTTATGATATACCAAATGGTCAAATAGATGGCTACGATGTGCTAGTGAATAAACCAAGAGTCGCTGCTTATCGTGCCCCAGGAGCACCACAATCAGCTTTCGCTGGTGAACAAATAATTGATGAACTTGCCCAAAAGATAGGGATGGATGGAGTCGAGTTTAGGATGGCGAATGCTGCTAGTGAAGGCACTGAACGCCTAGATGGTAGTCTGCATAAAAGTATAGCTATCCAGGAGATATTGGGTGTTATAGAGGATCATCCGCATTATAACGAACCATTAGACGGTCCTAATCAAGGACGTGGCGTTGCAATCGGATTTTGGGACAATTGGGGTGCCCGATCAAGTGTTGAAATCAATGTGAACAGTGACGGTACAGTCAATCTTATATCCGGCTCAGTTGACTTGACTGGAAGTCGTACTACGGTTGCAATGCAGGCTGCAGATGTGTTAGAGATACCATTTGAGAACGTTAAATCATCTATGGTTGACACTGACTCTATTAGTTATACGGATACTTCAGCTGGTAGTCGTACTACAATGGCTACTGGTTTAGCTGCAGTGGAAGCTGCACGTGATGTGCTTGCAAAGTTAAAAGCTGAAGTGGCAGATATGTGGTCTGTTTCGCTAGATAGTGTTGTCTATAGTAAAGGTGTTTTTGGTACTAATGAAAGAAAATCAGAAAACATAACATTCGCCGATTTAGCTGCGAAGCTGTCGGGGCAAATTAACGGTCATGGTAATGTCAATGTTGAAAATTGGGCTGGTGCCGGAGGAGGCACTATTGTTGACGTGGAAGTTGATCCTGAAACTGGACAGGTCAAGGTATTACGGTGTACTGCAATACAGAATGCTGGCAAGGCTATTCATCCGGGTCACGTGGAGGGGCAGATGCAGGGTGGTGTAGTGCAAGGTATTGGTTGGGCACTATATGAAGGCTATCAATACGATGAACTGGGACGGGTTCTCAATGCCAATTTGCTGGATTACAAGTTGCCAACATCATTGGATGTTCCTAGTATCGAGGCAGTGATTATTGAGAAACCCTTTCCTAGCAATCCATATGGTGCTAGAGGTGTTGGTGAAACTCCGATTATCTCACCGGCACCAGCTATTGCTAATGCAGTTCAGCAGGCTCTAGGTAAGCGCATAGATCAGTTGCCGATGACACCCACAACTCTGTTAGATAAAATAGGAGTAATATAGACTAGCTATTGTACAGCTAGTTGATAGCAATACCTTCTCGACTTAACACTGGTGTTATTTCTGTAAAGCTTTCATGAAGGATAGATACAACAGTATCTATCTGTTGTTTGGTTAGTATCAGTGGCGGTGATAAGACAACTTGATTGCGTATGGGGCGTACGAAAAGTCCACGAGATTGACACTGTTGTGCAATGAGCTTAGCTATATCAAGGTGTTCTGGTAGCAGAGTTTTGGTTTCTTTGTCTGCTACGATTTCAATACACAACATAAAATGGCTGCCGCGAACATCGCCTACGATTGGATGTTTATACAATGTTTTGAGTTGTGCTTCAAAGTATGGCCCAACTTCACGCACGTGTTCACATATTCTATTCTTTTCCATTATCTCTATATTTTTTAGTCCGGCTATACAGCTAACAGGATGTCCAGTATATGTGAAGCCGTGTGTAAAGAGTGCTCCTTCATTCTGGGGTACGCTTATGACATCGTAAATATCTTCAGATAGAATAGTAGCTGAAAGTGGTAGATACCCGGAAGAAATACCTTTGGCGCATGTAATTATATCTGGCACAAAGTCAAACACTGGTTCAGATGCAAAGAAATGCCCGAGACGACCAAAGCCAGTTATTACTTCGTCCGATACGTATAGTACTTCGTATTTGTTGCAAACTTCTTTGGTCCGCTTGTGATATCCCTTGGGTGGAACTATAACGCCTCCAGCACCCATAATAGGTTCAGCGATAAAACAAGCTACGTTCTCTGGGCCTAATTCTATTATCTTGTCCTCTAAGTCTTTTACCTTAGCATTGCAGAATTCTGACTCGGTCATGCCGTCTGGACGTCTGTAAGTATGTGGAGCTGGAATATGATGTACTAGATCAGGAGCTAAATCAAAACCTTGGTGATTAAACGTTACACCAGTCATTGACATCGCTAGATAGGTGCTACCATGATATGCATCTGTACGAGCGATGATTTTTTTCTTGTTGTGTTGACCAAGTCTGTTGAAATAGAAATGTATAATTCTTACTGCAGTATCATTAGCAAGCGACCCACCAGTACCAAAGAAAACTTTGTCCAATGTACCTGGTGTTAGAGTATCTAGTTTTGCTGCTAATTCTGCCGCTGGTGGGGTAGTATGAGCACCAAAATTAAGATAATAAGGTATTTCTTCCACCTGCTTAGCTATAGCTTCTGCCATCTCCTTATTACCATAACCAATATTTACGCACCACAAACCGCCTATACCATCAATGTATTTGTTACCTTCAGAGTCAAACACATATGCGCCATCAGAGTTGGACATTATCATGGACCCTTCTTTTTTGAAGGTAGAAAAATCTGTCCAAGGGTGGATGCAGTGGTCTCTATCTTGACGCCAGATAGTCTTGGTATCATATGTAGGTTTTGAGGACATAAGAGCGCTCCTTGTATTGTGGTGAGTGGCTTAGGATTTATACTAAGCTAATGTGTGCAATATCCACTTGTTACAGTATTAGAATTGATAGATAATTGTTAGCACTAAAGTATTGGCTTATTTTAGATTAAATTTTGGATTGGATGAATAGTAAAATGGATGATTATCATGGGTAATATTTCTTTGATTTCTCGTATACATGGCTGTATAGCAGCACTGGCTCTGGGTGATGCATATGGAATAATCGGTCAATTTAGCATGGATGCCAACAAAGCTATGTGGGGTAACATGCCACAGGATCTTACCAAACCTAAAGATGCTCCTGAAGATCCTACAGTCCATGCTGGAATGGAGCGTGGTGAGATCACAGATGATACTATGGCTATGCTTGCAATAGTATCATCTGTGATTAAGTCTGGCGATATCAATGTTCACAGTGTAGCAGATGGGCTTGTGAAATGGATAGAGGAAACAGACGGATTTAATTTACCTTGGGTTGGACCAAGCACTCAGCGTGCCATCAGGGCATTGATGGATGGAGGAGACCCTCAGGTAACCGGTGGCTTTGGCACAACCAATGGGTCTTCAATGCGTGTAGCTCCAGTCGCTTTCTTGGGTTATCCGGATATGGATAAAGTGGCTGAATACGCGATTATTTCAGC
>MDTE01198969.1_pt1 | contig 25076 bp, 20 predicted proteins | sample 811231 | NCBI WGS metagenome assembly MDTE01 (sample SAMN05326651, study PRJNA326480) | marine metagenome | isolation source: seawater | place: Indian Ocean: Red Sea | collected 2010 | reverse complement strand
TCGCCTGCAAAGCCCTTGATCCAGTCGATCACAATATACACCAGCCCTGAGAGGATGACGACACTGCTAATAATAATGCCCCATGCGATGAGCTTGTATTTAATTGTTGTAATGACAGGTTTCGGCAATGCCTTCATATCCTGTTTGAGCGCTTCCAAATGCACAATGTAGAGTAGCGCAATATATGAGATAACTGCAGGCAGGAACGCGTGAGTAATCACTTCGCGGTAGCTGATGCCCACATATTCCACCATAAGGAATGCTGCTGCGCCCATTACCGGCGGCATGATCTGGCCGTTAACCGATCCGGCAACTTCTACTGCCCCTGCTTTTTCCGCACTGAAGCCCACTTTTTTCATCAGCGGCATGGTGAATGTACCAGTGGTTACCACGTTGGCGATAGACGAGCCAGAGATGAAGCCTGTGAGGCCAGACGCTAATACAGCTGCTTTTGCGGGGCCACCACGCAAATGCCCGAGTAAGGAGAAAGCCACTTTGATGAAGTAGTTCCCTGCCCCGGCCTTGTCCAGCAATGCTCCGAACAATACAAACAGGAAGACAAAGCTAGTGGAAACACCCAGCGCAATACCAAACACACCTTCGGTGGACAGCCATTGGTGCGAGGCTACTTTTTGGAAGGATTGGCCTTTATGCTGGATGAGGCCCGGCATCCATTCAGCCGAACCAGCAAATGTATAGGTTAAGAAGATGATGCCGACGATCATCAACGGCAGACCAAGCGAGCGCCGTGCGGCTTCTAACAATAGGATAATGCCTGCGACAGCAACATAGATGTCCATATCGGTAGGCAGGCCTGGGCGCGTGGCCAGTTCTTCGTAGAATATATAGAGATATGCTGCGCTGAATGCGCCACCGAGCGCCATCAACCAATCAAGTGTCGGGATGTAATTGCGCGGTGAGTTGGTGAATGTAGGATAGGCCGTGAAAGCCAGGAACATTGCAAACGCTAGGTGAATGGAGCGTGCTTCCGTATCGTTAAAGATCAGCACGCCAAACTCAAATGGCAGTGGTGATGCTATCCACAGTTGGAATAGCGACCAAATTAGCGCTGTATAGGTTAAAATGTAGCCTGAAAGGCCGTGCGGGGTGCGAGCCCCCGTGTCGCGTTCAATTACTAGATCCTGGGCGTCCATCTCTTTCGAGGTGGTGGCGTGCGAATGATCAGCTGTCATGAGCGGGTTTTACTCTTATTATTAACGAGGGCGTAAGCTAGCAACTGGCCAGCTGAATTGCAAAAGAATTATAAATGCAGGATTTGTGCGGCGCACAAAGAAAAGGCGCAGTTATTCTGCGCCTTGCTCTTCATCCTGTGCAGCCTCTTCGCTTGCTGCTTTTGCTTCTGCATCTTCTTCTAGAAGACCAGCCTCTTCGTAATAACGAATAGCGCCTTCATGCAGGGGAGCGGTGATACCGTCAGTAATCATGCGGTCCTTCTCAAGCGTAGCGAACACAAAATGCAGTGTTTTAAAGCTTTCGAAATTATCGAATACGGCTTTCACTACCTGATACACAATGTCTGGATCAACATGCGTGCTGCTTACGAAGGTTGCCTTAACGCCAAATGTCTTTACGTCATCCGGATTGCCATTATACATGCCACCGGGAATAGTAGCTTCTGCATAATATGGATTGTCACCGATGAGCGCGTCAATCGCTGGGCCATCCACCGCAATAATGCGTGTGTCGCAGGTTGTGGTGACTTCCTGAATGGAGCCGTTAGGGTGACCGGCGGCGAACACCATGGCATCGATTTTATTGTCGCATAATGCTTGCGCTTGTTCGGACGCTTTTAGCTCGGAGACCAGTGCGAAATCGTCTTTGGTCCAACCTTTGGCGGTCATTACTTCTTCCATGGTGGCGCGCATACCCGAACCCGGATTGCCAATATTGACGCGGTGGCCTTTCAGGTCTTCAAAGGTTTTGATGCCGGAATCAGCTCGTGCCACCACGGTGAAGGCTTCACTATGCAGCGAGAATACGGCACGTAAGTCTTTATTCGGGCCCTGATCGGCGAATACGCCTTTGCCCATATATGCGTTATAGTGCCAGTCAGACTGTGCTACACCAAGATCCAGCTCTTCCTGACTGATTGCGTTCAGATTGTAGATCGAACCGCCAGTGGATTCTACGGAGCAGCGAATGCCGTGCTCTTTGCGGCCGCGGTTCACCAAACGGCAGATCGCGCCGCCTGCAGGATAATACACACCGGTTACACCGCCGGTGCCGATGGTTACAAACTTATCGGCTGCCGCCGCAGTGTTAGGTTGAGCCGAGGTCAATACCAGCGCCGCAATAAAGGCAAAACTGGTCAGAATCAGATAACGCATAATCTATTCCCTGTTGTTTCAATGGATACTTGTCCTAGCAAATGCCAGGCGCAGGTGCAAGAAACCTGTGAAATTAACGATAAATCTTATTAATGTAATCGGTCCAGAAACGCTCCAGCTCGTGCAGTGCTCTGTTGGTCTCTTCCAGGTTTTGCACGCCTGATTGGTCCGATTGCAATTTATCCAGATGTAATTGATACACCTGATCGATCTTTTCACAAAGGTTCAAGCCCTTCTCTGATAGTTTTACGCGGGTGGAGCGTTTATCATGCGGCGATTTTTCCTGCACAAGATATCCGTTCTCTACCAGCTTTTTCACATTATACGATACGTTCGAGCCGAGATAGTAGCCGCGATTGGTTAATTCGCCTACAGTCAGCTGTTCCTGCCCGATATTATACAGAATGAGGGTTTGCACGTTGTTGATATCCGCCATGTTAAGACGATCTAACTCGGTCTTAATGACATCCAAAAAGCGGCGGTGTAATCGTTCGATTAAAAGAATCGTTTCTAGATATACTTGTTTCAAAGTGTCCTCGTGGCTGTTTAATCTTTTAATTTTACGATAGTAATAATTCTTAGCGTAATGTGAAGCACTATTCCTGCCATATTTGATTTATTTAATCAAGTAAGCTCGGGTCGGAGATGAAGCGTAAGGTTACGGTAGTGCCTTTTTTCATCTCGCTGTGAATGTGAATCGTGGCATTATGTAGGTCTACCAGCTTCTTGGTCAGCGGCAGGCCAAGCCCTGTGCCTTCAAATTTTCGGTTTAGGCCGCTGTCAATCTGGCCAAAGCTTTGGAATGCTTTTTCAATATTTTCCTGCGACATGCCGATACCCGTGTCTGTGACGCGAATGGTGAAATATGTCACATTGGAGTGGCTCTGTTCGGCGCTTGCATGAATGGTGACGCTTCCCCCGCTCTCGGTGAATTTGACCGAGTTGGATACCAGATTGAGCATTATCTGGATGAAGCGTACGCGGTCAGCTACAATCATGGGCAGGTCTTCAGGGATGTCTTTGATAATATCCACCCCACCCTGTTTTGCCCGTTCGGCCAGAATGTTGCTGCATTTATCAATCGCACGCTCCAGATGAAACTGCTCTAAGTTTAGTGTCAGCTTGCCGGCTTCTGCCTTAGACAGGTCAAGAATGTCGTTGATGATTTCAAGTAAGTGCACGCCTGATTCGTGTATGTCCTGTGCGTACTCCTGATACTTGTTGCTGCCAATTTTACCAAAAAGCTCATCGATAATAATGGAAGAAAAGCCAATGATGGCATTAAGAGGCGTGCGCAATTCGTGAGAGATATTAGCGAGGAATTGCGATTTTGCGACACTGGCGCTTTCGGCGGCTTCCTTCGCTTTTTCCAGCTCGACATTTTTGCGCATCAGCTTGCTTTCGCGGTCTTCAATCTCGGTCAGCATGTTATTGAAGGCTTCTACTAACAGGCTGAGTTCGCGACCATAGGCCATATTCGGGTCTTGTTCGGCACGCACCGAATAATCTTTGCGCAGTGATACCATGCGAGCTGTGTCGGCCAGCTCCAGAATAGGACGCGATATGGTTTGCTGCAGTTTAAGTGCCAGCAGGTACGAAACCAACAATACGCCAATCACTACAAAAATAGCGGTGACCAATTGATTGCTGAGATATTTCTCAATACGTGACAGGTTTGAGCGGATGTAAAGTGTGCCTGCATGAGGTGCAGCGCTATGTTCGGCAAACGGGTTTTCTAGCATGCCTGTCGCGTTAATATTATGCACCACATGCAGATAATGCTGATCCATCCAGCTGCGCCCATTCAGGCTGCGCGGGCATTTAGCGCGGTGTTTGCTAATAAGGGCGTCCACTTCCAGCTGAATGCCGCGCGTGGTTTCGTTGTCTGGATCCAGCGCCATCGATGTCAGCACCGTGTCATTGCTGGTATAGATGCTCAGTAATCCGCCGTTAGAACCATACAGGCATGCCATCTCGATTTCTTTGCTAGCGCTGAATGCATTGTATAAATTCATAAATGCACGCCGACGAATGTTAGGATCATCCGCATAATCCAGCAAGGTAGCATTGCGCTCACCTACCAATGATGCGGCTTGCCGCAGCTCATCTTCCAGATCGGTGCGCAGATTGAAATAGCCGATGATGGTGATGGCGCCTGTAGTGGCACACACAGCCAACAGGCTGATAAACATAATAATAATGGTTAGTTTGCGCTTGATGGAGCTCTGTGCATATATTGTCATGGCCGCACCACCTTGGTTGCCAGTTCCAATGCATCTGGATTTATGCGGAGCTGTTTATCATGCGCGTTGGCCGCATTTACCTCATAGCGGATAAATGTTTTTTCAAATGCGCCTCTGCGCTCTATCTCAGACAGCAAGCCAACCATGCCACCATTATTAATAAAATTATCTACAGTGCTAACCGTCAACACAGGTGCGTTCTGCAGTGTGTTGAGGATATAGCTGAGATTTGGGCGTTCTGATTCCGCCACATACAATACGTGGCAATCCTTGGCGTGTTTCATGGTTTGCAGGCGGAGTACATCTACTTGCAATCCTTCGCGCGAGGCATTTTTGAGCACGCCTATTTCTTGGGTGACATCGTCGTGGCCTATACTGCAGACGCTTACGTTATTGGTCTGGCTTAGTGCGTAATTACCTGGCCAGCTCACATATTTGCTTAGGAAATTGAATATAATAACAATCTTTGCCTGCGTATCGGTTAGCGCAGGAGGCGCGCTCGCAGACGTGCTGCTATAGGCTGATAGCAGTATCAGGCACGACAGAGTGAAGCTTATTTTTCGTAACCGGTTTAGAAGTGCCATGCCACCTTCCCGTAGACTGCACGGCCAACTTCTGTCTGCCTGTTATAAAGGAATGGTGAGTATTCACGGTGGCCGTCATCCAGCAGGTTCTGGCCAATAACACTTAGTTCGACATTCTTCACTGGCTGCCATGCCACGCGCATGTCAAAACGCCAATAACCGTCTATAAGCGTGCCGGGGCGCGGCTCGATTTCACCGTTATAATATAAATATTGATCAAACTCGACATTATGAGGCAGCGTGATTTGCGAGCGTAGGTTAAACATATGCTCAGGTGTGGTTTCTTCGGCTGATTGTGGCAGTGTGTTGCTTGGCGTAGTTAAATCGACATTGATGTAACTATATGCACCTGACAGCATCCACTCGGAGGTTGGGTGCCAATTCACAGCTAATTCGCCACCAAATGCATCTGCCTCACCGCTGTTATTAAAGACGAAAGGGTATTCCACGTAGTTGCCAAGCGTAGCAGAGTTGGTGGCAAAAGGTGTGGTTAAATCGGCTGCGACGAGGTCGTCATAGCGGTTGTAGAAGCCAGTAACGTCGATAGCCAGATTTTCATCGGGCTGCACACGGTAGCCGAGTTCATAGGCATACATGCTAACTTTGTCTACGTCGCGGTTACCAATACGCACGGCAAGGCCAGCTTGACCGAATGGCGTATTCGGCAATGCGCTGACTACATTACGCAAATCATCGGCCGAACGGCTTGGAGTGCGAATGGCGCGGGACACAGCCGCCCAAACGGTTTGTTTGTCATCCACCAGAAATGTCATGCGCGCAGAAGGCTGCGCCTCAAAGCCAGTGAAGTCATTATGCTCAAATTTTGAGCCGAGGGTGAGATACCACTCGTTTTCAATCAGGGCTATTTTATCCTGTACAAATGCGCTGTAAAGGTTGCGTGGCCGCGATTCTGGTGTGAGTGTGAGATAGGCGGTGCCGTTGTGATTGTCGTCAATCAAACGATACCCTACCCCCCACACGATGTCGTGATAGGCATTAGGCTGCCAGCTGTGCTGCGCTTCTATATCAAATGTGGTGTTATTCAGCTCAACCACGGCAATATCGCGGTGGGTGTAATCAATGTAGCTTTGCAATGTAAACAGAGAGTTGGCGCTGTGTTCGTAGTTAATGCGCGCCAGCATATTACCGCCCATTATGCTTTGATCGTCTAATACGGGGCTGGTGTATGGTGCGGAAGGGCTGGGCCGGAAAAGCCACGAATCTTCGTTTCCGCTATATAAATCGCCTTGCAGGGTGATGTCGGTTTTGGTGTTTTGCGCCCAATCGGCGCGGAAACCGGCACGTGAGAATTCCCATGCATCGTCAGCGCTGGTACCGCTATTGGCAAAGTCGAATGCGTCGCGCTTGTCATGTTTGGCATAGACGCGCATATAGCCATTATCGCTAATCTGTGCGCCATGTCTGATGGCGCCAAAATACTCGTCAAATGTGCCTGCTCCCGCTTCGGCGTAAGAGCCCAGTGTATCCGATGCGTCTTTGGTGATGATGTTGATAACGCCGTTGACCGCGTTGGAGCCCCACAACGTGGCGCCGGGGCCGCGAATCACCTCAATGCGCTCAATATCGGCAAGCAACGTATCCTGCACATCCCACCACACCCCTGAAAATTCAGGCGTGTAGACGGTTCGGCCATCCATAAGCACCAACAGTTTGTTGGCAAACTGGTCGTTGAATCCGCGTGAGCTGATAGCCCACTGGTTGGAGCCTGCCTTGGCGACGTGAAGGCCCGGCACTTGCCGCAACAGTTCAGGGATGGTGCGCATGCCCGAACGGCGGATGTCTTCTTGTGTGATAACGTAGATGGCGGCGGCGGCTTCGGAGGCTTTCTCCGAGCTTTTTGACACGGAGGTCACTTCCATATTTGCCAATTCTTCGAGCGAAATATGAAGGAAATCAGCGCCTTGTGTTTCAGCTGCCCACGCAAATTGTCCCGTCGCGAGCAAAGCTGCCATGCTGCATGTTATGAGTGTATACTTGCCTAGCACCACACCCTCCTATTGTTCTTTTGAACGCATTTTATCTATTATTGCGTTAAAGAATACTTAAAAGCGCCTGTAATAGCAAAACATTACAAAATATAACATTTGCAATCTGTATAATGGGGCGACAAAATGCGCGCCAAAAAAGGAATAGACTGACATGTGTGGTATTATTGGCGTGGTCGGAAAAGAGACCGCTTCCCCCCTGCTGCTGGATGCGCTTAAGCGACTGGAATATCGTGGATATGATTCTGCAGGCATTGCGACCATTGCGCCCGGTGCAGCCATCACCCGTTGCCGTGCTGAAGGTAAGTTGAGCAATCTGGATACAAAATTACAAAAGACCCCTTTGTCTGGCACGACTGGCATTGGTCACACGCGTTGGGCCACACATGGCATGCCCAACGAAACCAATGCTCACCCGCATGCAACCGATAAAGTAGCGGTTGTGCATAATGGGATTATCGAAAATTTTCATAAGCTTCGCGAGGAATTGAGCGCCAAAGGCTGTGTATTCCATAGCGAAACCGATACCGAGGTGATTCCTGTGCTGATTACCTATTATCTGGATCAGGGGCAAAGCCCGCGTGAGGCTGTCGCATCTTGCCTGAGCAAGCTGGAGGGAGCGTTTGCACTAGGTATTATTTTTACCGATTCGCCCGACATGCTGATTGCGGCGCGCCAAGGCTCGCCATTGGCCATTGGCTATGGCGATGGAGAGATGTATCTCGGCTCGGATGCGGTTGCTCTGGCGCCTCTTACCAAAAACATTACCTATCTGGAAGAAGGTGATTGGGCAGTGCTGACGCGCGAAGGCGCTGAAATTCACGATGTGGATGGCCAGCTGGTCGAGCGGGATATTAAGCCAACCGCATTGAGCGGCGCTGCCATTGGCAAGGGCAATCACCGCCACTTTATGCAAAAAGAAATTTACGAGCAGCCGGCCGTAATTGGGGACACGCTAAACGTATTTTACAATGCCCATGAAGGCAGTATCACCCTGCCCGACCTTCCTTTTGCATTAGAAGATATCAGCCATATTACGCTGGTTGCATGCGGCACCTCCTATTATGCGGCGGTAGTAGCGCGCTACTGGTTGGAGTCCTATGCCAAAGTGCATGTTGATATTGATATCGCCTCAGAGTTTCGTTACCGCGAACCGGTGATGGAGCGCGGCGGCTTGACGATTGGTATATCGCAATCGGGCGAAACAGCAGACACATTGGCCGCAATGCGTTTTGCCGCTGAACGTGGGCAACACACGCTGGCGGTTGTTAATGTGGCCGAAAGCTCTATGGCGAATGAAGCGCAGGCTGTCCTTCAAACCTATGCAGGCCCTGAGATTGGTGTGGCGTCTACCAAAGCCTTTACAACGCAACTCACTACCCTCGCCTGTTTTACACTGGCGCTGGCAAAAGCGCGTGGCGCGTTAGAGGTAGAGGAAATAGGCAAGTTGGCGCACGCGCTGGCAGAAGTGCCCGCCCGAGTGTCGGAAGTGCTGCATCACGACGATGCAATAGCAGCGCTCGCGCAAGATATCAGCCATGCGCATGATATGCTCTATATTGGTCGCGGTACGTCCTATGCGATTGCGTATGAAGCCGCGCTTAAGATGAAAGAGATCTCGTACATTCACGCGGAAGCCTATGCTGCGGGCGAAATGAAGCACGGCCCTATCGCCCTGCTGGACGATGCCGTGCCTGTTATTGCCATTGCTCCAAGCGATAAATGGTTTGAAAAAACCGCATCCAACATTCAGGAGGCGGCGGCGCGCGATGCTAAAATTGTGGTCTTCAGCGACAAGGATGGCATTAAAGAGCTTGGTAATGTGGTTGATGCGTGTATTGCCATGCCACGCGTGCATGCCTTTGTGAGCCCTATATTATATGCCATTCCGGTACAGTTATTGGCCTACCATACCGCGGTTATCAAAGGTACTGATGTTGACCAGCCAAGGAATCTTGCGAAATCGGTTACGGTAGAGTAAAACAATAGCCATGAACACAAAGCATGTAGCTCCAAAAGAGATTATTTTCCGCGAAGGTGAGATGGGCGATGCCGCCTATATCATCCGCTCAGGCAGCGTTGAGATTCTTAAGCACGCAGCCCACGGCGATATTCAGCTGGCCGTGCTTGAGTCTGGCGAACTGTTTGGCGAGATGGCGCTGGTGGATCCCAAAGATGTGCGTTCTGCCTCAGCGCGTGCGCTTGACGAGGTGGAGCTGGATGTAATCAGCGATGAAGAGCTGCACAGCCTTATGGAGCAATGCCCGGAACGGCTGAAAGTGTTGATTCAAAATGTCTTCAAACGACTCAAAGATGTAAACCAGCGTCTGGCGGCGAAAGAGCGTGCGACTGTGGTGTTGGATTCTAAGATAGATAAATTGACCATTGCTCCGGCATCAGACGTGCTGATGGGGCTGTTCCAACCAATCGAGATGATGGCAACCCATCTGCCCTTTAGCGTGGGAGGGTATCCGATTGGTGAAGACAATCCGCGCCGTAATGATCTGGATATTCCAAGTGAAGGCCCACCGCTGATTATCTCACAGCAGCATATAAAAATTGAAAATAAAGAAGACGGCGTATTCGTGACCGATCAGGGCAGCCGTTTTTGCAGTATTGTGAACGGTAAAGTGATTGGCCGCGGCAAGGTGGATACGCGTGCGCCGCTGCAGCTGGGCGAAAATACCGTTACTCTCGGTGATTATAAATCGCCTTATAAGCTGCTTATTACCTGCGAATAGTCTTCTCCTAAGAGCAACATAATATAGACGGCTATGCCTGCAGGGATGCTGACGGCAATTGGCCTGCGGATGATGCGAAAACACCAGAAGCATGTGACGCTAAACCCAATAACGATAGCGGCTTGCGTAAATGGCAGACACAGGCCTATTAACAGCCCTATCCATACAAAATTGGGTGGGGTGTAACGGTAGCGCACAAACGATTTGCTTACATACCACAGCACAATGCCTGCCATGAAAATCACAAATGCCTGCGTTATAACGTCAAATAATGCGTTGCCCTGCGTTACTTCATACAGCAAGCCGAGCGCGGCGATATAGGTGGCAATATGCTCTGACAGCCATCCCTCACGGTTTTCGATAGTGGCTAGAATGATCCAGAAGACGGCAATAGCAGTGATAAGCAGAAACGCATCGCTTACACCAAACAGAAGAAAGTTGGTGCAAAAAATAATCAGACAGAGCAGCTCTACCACAAAATAGCTGATGCGTATTGGGTCGTCGCAGAAACGACATTTGCCACGATTTAAGATAAAGGACCATAGCGGAAACAGGTCGCGCGGTTGCAGCATGTTACCACACGTGCCGCAATAAGGATGCGCCTCAAATGGCGTCTCACCTTTGGGCAGGCGATAAATAACAGAGGTGGCGTAGTTGCCCACTGCCGGGCCAAGAATGACCATCCAGACCAGCCCGATTAGTGTGTATGGATCAATGCTCATGCCGCAAGCCTAGCCGAATGGTGCTGGCCTGACTAGTTCTCAATTGTGGCTTTTGGATTCATCACCTTGTCGAGGTAGCGACCCTGAAACAGCGAGATACCCAGACTTTGCCCATACTCTACAGCAGCGCGGCTGTCGCAGCGGGTAAGGATGACGCGGTTAACGCCACAACGGCGAATAGCATCGGAGAGTTCTTTGGTTTGTGCGGATTTCGACTCGCTTTCCACTTCGGCATTCCATTGCAGTTTCACAAGGTCAAAGCCAAGCTTCTGACGGTCAATCTGAGTAAAGCTCAAATCTGTCACACCATCCAGACACACGCGGTAGCCAAGTTTTTGCACCGTATCTTTTGCGATAAGGAAACCCGCCATGTCGTTAAACACATCGGCGAGCTGAATTTCGATCACAATCGATACTTTGACCGCGGGCTTGATGGATGCATCAAACTCCGAAAAACGGTTCGACAACAGGGTTGGCACATTCAGGTTCAGGCTGATCGGTGCATCCATATAACGCGTAGGGCTGCGTTGGAGCATATCGAGCATACGGTCATCAAGAATCTGCGTCAGATACTTAAACAGCCAGCGGTTCGAGAGCAAGTCAACATCCACCCCTAGGAGCGAGCGTAGATGGCCGATATTAATATACATCTCGTCAAACACCCGGCGTACCATTGTGTCGGGCACGGCAGCGCAGATAGGTTGACGACGCGTTACACGACTAAGGTCTGCGTTGGAGAGGTCGCGTTCGATGCCGGCCAGACTGGCGGGCGTGAGCATGCGCATGCTCTCAGACTCTGCGCGCTCTTGTTTAGGAGCGGCGGGCTGAGTGGATGCAATTTTTGTTTCACTTGCAGGTTTAGCCGCAGGGCTGGTTTGCGGCAGATTACGCTGCTGGCTTTTGCCGCGCTTGAGTTTTTGCGTCAGGCGGCCTTTGCTGATCGCCATGAAATCTTCCCAGCTGCGATCCAGATCGTAAACGGCAGCAAACTCGGAGTTTTCTTCTCCTTCTTCGGTGTAGGCCAGTGGATCGTCCATGAACAGATAGCGCAACTGGAAGATCATCTTGTCGATGAGGGCTTTGGTGACGTTATGCGTCAGCACATAGATGGTGCTGTCATCGCATAAATAGACGGCGCCTTCATTTTCTCCCACCAGATCGTTGATGAGGTTGATGGCGATTTTAATCTGATATTCGCTACGGTAATGCTCCAGCAGGCGTGAAAATGCAAAGCACACGGCCACCCAGCGGTCGGAGTCTTCCTGTATATCGCTAAGCTTTTCAATAAGCTTAACTTCAGCATCCCTGTTTATTACTTTCATGCGCTTATCCCTGCGCTATTGTTACATCTGTGCTTATCGATGCATTACAGCATGAGAGAGCGGTTTTTCAAAGTAAAAAACCATAATCGCGCTTAATCCGCATTGGCTTCTGCCTGCTCGTTGTCAAATGCGCGGTTATTTTGCCGCCACATAGGCTTCAATGGCGCTGGTGTATAATTGCATGCCAGGCTTGCTTAATGGTCCAGTAAAGCCAATGCCAAGCGTGTTTTGGTTGCCTGCGTTTGGCAGTGGCAAGGCGAGTTGAAGGCGGCTATTGATGCTGGCATCCGACAAGGTGAGTTGGCCATTCATACGGCCAGTCGTTGCATCGCTCTGCAGGGTTGTGTTTTCGGTAACAAGTTTGCCCTGCCGTGCAAATAGAGTGCCGTCAACGGCGGCGAAGCGTGTTAAGCCACGCGCGAGCACTTGTCGCACATTCTTCGAAAGCGCTGCACTGTCTTTTGCCAGCGAAACCGTGCGGGTGGCAGCTGGCACGTTGAAATCTGAAACCGTTAAATTGCGGAATCCAAAGCTGATAGCGCCGCTCAAATTCTCAGCCATGCTTTGCACGTGATTGCCATTACTGTTCAGGCGTGCGCTCAGGCCTAATGCGCCATTGAAGTTTTTATGCGGGGTAAAGCTCTGCCAGAATGCATCTGCCTCGGCACTGGACAGGCTTAACTCGGCCTCCCATTGCGGCACAACCTCGGTGGAAAAGGATGCCATGCCTTGCAAGTTCCCCTCCCACAGCTGTGCCGACAGAGCTTGCAGCTGCAGTGACTGGTTGTCGAGCACTGCTTTGGTCTGCACATTTTGCAACTGTGCAAAGCCAAGATCCAGCGTGCCTATATTCCATTTTATTTCGCCATTGGCCAGACTCAGTGGCGTAAAGTTGAGTGTCTTATTTGACCACTGGTTATTCGCGCCTGTTTGCTGTGCTTGTGGCGCTTTCAGTGTGGCCGATACGTGCTCGCCAAGTGACAGCGCGTCGATAGATAGGTCGCCATTGATGCGTGGTTTTTCTTCGCCGAGTTGTATCACCAGATTGCCCGCAATCGTATTGCCGTCATTCAGGCTCAGGCTGGCATTGCTCAGAGAAAGCTTGTTCGGTTCAACATTAAGTCGAATGCTGCCCTGGCGTATTGGCAGGCTATAAAACTGGCTATTGCGCGGTGTCAGGCCGATGCTAAAAGTGGCGGGCAGTTGCTGCAGAAAGCGAAACGTAAAAGGATTGCTGTTGCGTGCGTCGCGCGGGTTCCAAAGGGTGGCTCCTTGTAGCCAATGCTGCGCAAAGTCGGTCAGGTTTGCCTCCGCCACTGATAAGCTTGCTTCTACATGCGGTATCTTGCGATTTAGAAATACATTGATGCCCCCACTCACCTTAGTTTGGCCAACGATCAACCGCAACGAGGAGATAGTCAGGCTCTCACCACGGCTAATGAGGTTGAAGCGGGTGCGAAACTGCCCCAATGTGTCGGGTGTGGCCGCGCTTTGGGGGATGTTGAACAGTGGCAACGCGTTGTGCATTTGTTCGCCGGTCATGTCGGTCTGCGCGTTTAATTGCAAGCCTGATGGGGTGTTTTTTAATGCGCCCTTTAACACAAAGCGCCCGGTTTTTCCCCATTGCCCCTCCAGTTGGGTGATGCGTAATTCGCCGTTTTGGACAGTGCTTTCAAATTGTACATCACGCAAAGTGGTTTGCTTGTAAATGGCGCGTTGCGCGCTCAGCTGCCATGTGCCCGTAAGCGATGACGGCAGACTATTCATGCTGGCAAATAAATCATTTTCACGGCCGCTATGTGCCTGTATCGCATTGCCAATCAATGTGTCGTAATCCAGTTGCGAAAAAGCCAGCTGTATATCCAGCGTATCGCCCTTGGATTCGATACGGCCATTTCCAATGCTTTTGCCGCTCTCGAGCTTACTGATATTTGCTACCATCTGCCCCGGCACTACATAGGCATCCATCGCAAGCGAGAGCGGTACGGGCTGATCGAAATATTTGGCAAAACGCCCTTGCCCGCCGCCGAATATAAAGTCGAGCCATGGGCGAACATCGCTGTGGTCAATGTTCCATTTGCCGCGTGAGGCCAGCCCTTGGGCGCTTGATTGCACGGCTCCTTCAAAGCGTACCGCTCCTTTGCCAACCGTTTCCATCGAGCTGCTGCATTGCCCCTGAAATTGATTGAGTTGCTGAATAGCCATTTGTGTGCATTTGGTGGTGCCTTTGGTTTGCTCGTCTTTGAGCATCATGCTGTATTCAGCGTTAAGGTTTTGCGCACCAAGCGTTACGCGCGCATCGACATTTTGCAGGGTTTCGGTAAAGTTCTTGGTATGATTAGTATAGATGATTTGCCCATCATGGATGCGCACCTCGTCCAGCGAAGGCAAGCCATCCGTTTTGCCTTGCACCACACTCTTCCAGTTGTCTGTGCCATCATTCAGCTCTTCCAGCTCCAGCACGGGATTATATAGCTCAATGCTTCCCGATTGTGTGTTGTCACCAAAAATACTGCCATGAATGGTCAGTTTTGAAATGCGCAGAAAGTTGTTGGCGGTTGCCTTAGGGGCGTTTGCAATAGTTACATCATGAAGCGAAATGCTGGTAGACGGGAATAGGCTGACGGATACCGAGCCATATTGAACGGTACGGCCTGTGCTTTCAGCAACCGATTGTTTGAGTTTCTCTGCTATGTCGTCACCGTCAATAAACATGGGTGCGGCAATCAGCAATACGATTAGGCTAGCCAGAATAAAGCCGCCGATTATCAGCCCTTTTTTAAGGCGTGGATGTCGCTCCAGCATGTATGTGATTGGTAGCCCCATGGCGCTAATCTAGCGACAGGACGCAGATTTGCAATCGCAGAAAATGGGATGTGGGCAGATTCGTGTGTGCGCGGGAGGGTATTTATTGACGGTTCTCGAATTCTGCGTCGTCGTAATCCGTAATTTCGTCAAGCTCGTCCATTAGCCCGTCTTCGTCTTTCATGTCATCCAGAAACATCTCGTCATCGGCATCGTCAGAGTTGGGGTCTACTTCCGGATCCTCGTGATGGTCTTCTACTTCTTCTAAATGGTCGACATCGTCCATGTCGTCCATATCCATCTCTTCCAGCTCTGCGATTTTGCCCATCCCTTCGATGACTTCATCTTCTTCATCGTCATCCACTTCTTGCTTGCGCGTGTCGCTCACCTGCTTCACAGGCAATGCGTCCTCAGGCACTACAATCTGCACCAGTTCGGCAGGTGAAAAAGCGAAGGCGCATTTCGGACATGTCACGGGATCAGCGTTCAGGTCATAAAATTTTGCGCCGCATTCAGGGCATTGACGTTTTGTACCGGGGTTCTCGCTCAAGATAGTATCCTCCTAAGTGCTTTACACAACGAGGCTGGACGGTTATTACAAGCGGGTGCCTGCTAAGGTTTATATTACCGAACTGCAGGGGTAAGAACAACCAGCAAAATGTATTTCCATATCTATTTTTTATGCAATCAATCTCAGTCGCACAGCCTCTCACCTCACATGCCATAGAACGCCTTTTGGGCACGGCGCATGTGCCGGGCGATAAATCTATATCCCACCGTAGTTTATTGCTCGCATCGCAATGCGTGGGCAAAACAGAGATCGATGGGTTGCTTGAAGGCGAAGATGTGTTGGCAACGGCTGCTGCATTGCGTCATCTTGGTATTAAGATAGAGCGCGAGGGCGATAGCTGGTTGGTGCATGGCAATGGCATTGGCGGGCTGCACGAGCCGAGCACAGTGCTGGATATGGGGAATTCGGGCACAGGTGTGCGGCTGATGATGGGGCTGGTGGCACCATACGAATTCACGACTTTCTTCACGGGTGATGAAAGCCTGTGTAAGCGTCCGATGGCGCGTGTGATGCGCCCGCTGGAAGAAATGGGTGTGCGGTTTCATGGCCGTAGCGAAGGCCGTCTGCCCTTAGCTGTAATCGGCACCTCGGCTGCTATGCCGATTGAATATGAATTGCCGGTGGCATCTGCACAGGTGAAATCGGCCATTTTGTTAGCAGGGTTGAACACGGCAGGTAAAACCACGGTGATTGAGCCACATCCAAGCCGGGATCATACCGAGCTGATGTTGCGCGGCATGGGCTGCGATGTAGAAGTAGAAGCGCTGGAAAATGGTGGGCGACGTATCACTCTGACTGGCCAACCGCAGCAACAATTGCAGGATAATCACTGGAACGTGCCAGCTGACCCCTCCTCTGCTGCGTTTGTGGTGGTGGCAGCATTATTGGCGTCGGAAGGCGACGTGTTGGTGCCGAATGTGTGTGTCAATCCGTTGCGCACTGGCCTGTTTGATGTGCTGCGCAAGATGGGTGGCGATATCAGCTTTGAAAATACGCGTGAAGCAAATGGCGAGCCAGTGGCCGACATTCGTGTGCGAGCAAGCCAGCTGCACGGCGTAGACGTGCCAGAGAGTAAAGTGCCCTCCATGGTGGATGAATACCCTATTCTTGCAGTTGCTGCGGCCTGCGCCAAAGGCGAGACTATTATGCGCGGTCTGGCAGAGTTGCGCGTGAAAGAAAGTGACCGGCTGCTCGCGATTCTGGAAGGGCTGAAAGCCTGTGGTGTGCAATGCGAGGCGGAAAGCGACACATTGATTGTAACCGCAGATGGCACGCCGCCTATTGGTGGCGGCACCGTCACTACGCATTACGACCACCGCATCGCCATGGCATTCTGCGTGCTGGGCATGGTAACCAAAAAGCCGGTAACGGTGGATGATGCGCGAGCCATTAACACCAGCTTCCCAAATTTTGTCGAGCTGATGCATGCATTAGGCGCAGACATCCGCAGTGGGGATGCAACGGGCCTGGGCGTGCGCACGCTTATTAAGCCGATGGTGATTGCCATCGATGGCCCTGCCGCTTCGGGCAAAGGCACATTGGCGCGTCGGCTGGCAGAGTATTTTGACTTTGGCTATCTGGATACGGGCAGTTTGTATCGTGCCGTGGGGTTGCGATTGGTTTATAACGAGAAAGACCCAAGCGATGTAGAGGCCGCCATTGAGGCCGCACGTGAGATAAGCGAGCAGGACTTCTCCAACCCACGTTTGCGGCAGGAGCGTATTGGTCAGGCCGCATCAGTCGTCTCGGCTATGCCAGAAGTGCGCGATATATTGCTGGATTATCAGCGCAAATTTGCCGAGCGCCCTGAAGGCGCAGTGCTGGATGGCCGTGATATCGGCACGATTGTGTGCCCGTCGGCAGATTTGAAACTCTTTTTAACTGCCAGCGTTGAGGCGCGCGCAGACCGTCGCCATCGCCAGCTGCAGGGGCAAGGTATAGAAGTGGTGTATGATTCGGTGCGCGATGATTTGGTTGAGCGTGACGAGCGTGATCAGCGCAGGCAAGCGGCGCCTCTTAAAGCAGCGGAAGATGCCATCACCCTCGACACCTCAGAAATGAGCGCAAACGAAGTGTTCGAATTCGTGCTGGAAAAAGTGCTGCAATTGCAAACGCAGAAAGTGGCGTAATCGCCTATAAGATAAGCTGAAAATGGTGTTTTAATTGCGTTTTTGGCGATAATTTGCGCTTCATCCCCTAAATTCCTTGATTTTTTAGAATATAAGACTATTAATACACCTCCCCGAAATTGGGGATAAGTATATTAGTTTAACCTCTAACCGTTTTATTTAAGTAGGATTTTATGACTGCAACCCCAGCACTCCTCGTGGAGCAAAATGAAAGTGAAGATGCATTCTCCACTGGTGAAAATTTCTCTGATTTGTTTGAAAACTCATTTGCCGAAGACATTACCGAAGGTAGTGTAGTCAAAGGCACCGTCGTAGGTATCGAGAAAGACCTGGCGATTGTGGATGTGGGGCTAAAATCTGAAGGCCGCGTGCCTGTGAAGGAATTCACCAAAGACGGTCAGATGGAAGAAATCGAGCCGGGCGATGAATTCGACGTATATATTGAGCGTTTTGAAGATCGCAACGGCGAAGCGGTTCTGAGCCGCGAAAAAGCGCTGCGCGAAGAAGCGTGGATGCGCCTTGAGAAGAAATATAAAGATGAAGAGCATGTGGAAGGCACCATCTTTGGTCGCGTGAAGGGTGGCTTCACCGTGGATGTGGAAGGCGCTGTAGCATTCCTGCCGGGTAGCCAGGTAGATATTCGCCCAATCCGCGACGTGACCCCGCTGATGAATGTGAAACAACCATTCATGATTCTGAAAATGGACCGCAAGCGTGGCAACATTGTTGTATCGCGTCGTGCGGTACTGGAAGAATCGCGTAGCGAAGCACGTAACGAGTTGCTGGACAATATTGCAGAAGGTCAGGTGCTGGAAGGTATCGTGAAGAACATCACCGATTACGGTGCGTTCATCGATATGGGCGGCGTAGACGGCCTGCTGCACGTAACCGACATTTCGTGGAAACGTATCAACCACCCATCGGAAGTGTTCAGCGTGGGCGACACTATCAAAGTGATGGTGACCAAGTTCGATCAGGAAACCAAGCGCGTATCGCTGGGTATGAAGCAGCTGGAAGAGAATCCATGGAAAGACGTTGAGAATAAGTACAAAGTGGGTGACCGCTTCAAAGGTGCTATCTCGAACATCACTGACTATGGTGCATTCGTTGAGTTGGATGACGGTATCGAAGGTCTGGTACACGTGTCCGAGATGAGCTGGACCAAGAAAAACGTTCACCCAAGCAAGATTGTAACGCAGGGTGAAGAAGTTGAAGTGGAAGTGCTGGACATCGACATCAACAAGCACCGCATCAGCCTGGGTATGAAGCAAGTGACCGAAAACCCATGGGATGCATTCGCTAAAAACCACGACAAAGGTGACGTGATTGAAGGTGAAGTGAAAAACATCACTGACTTCGGTCTGTTCGTTGGTCTGGAAGGCGATATTGACGGTCTGGTTCACCATTCCGACATCAGCTGGACTGAGCCTGGCGAAGAAGCGATCAAAAACTACAAGAAAGGCGATAAGGTTAAGGCCAAGATTCTGCTGATCGACGTAGAAAAAGAGCGTATCAGCCTTGGTGTGAAACAGCTGGAAGATAATCCTGCTGGTGAAGCTATCGCTGACTTCAACAAAAACGAAGTTGTGACCTGCACCGTTACCGCAGTTCAGAAAGACGGCGTAGAAGTATCGCTGAGCGATAATGCCATCGCCTTCATTAAGAAAGCGGATCTGGCACGCGAACGTCAAGAGCAACGCCCAGAGCGTTTTGCTGTTGGTGACCGTATCGACGCGAAAATCACATCGATGGACAAGAAGACGGGCCGTCTGAACCTGTCCATTAAAGCGCTGGAAATGGAAGAGCATAAACGTGCGATTAAAGAATATGGTTCGAGCGATAGCGGTGCTAGCCTCGGTGATATTCTGGGTGCGGCTCTGGAAGGTGCAGTAAAACCTGAAGAGGAAAAAGCTGCTAAAAAACCAGCCAAAAAGTCGGCAGCTAAGAAAGCTGATTCTGACAAAGACGCTGAATAAGTTGTTGGTTGCACGCAATGGCGTTGCCCACCGATAGCTTGGTTGAGCGTAAGCAGCTCAAACGTCAAATTATGCGCTGGCGCACCGTGGCAATTGTCTCGGTTGCGCTGGCCGTAATTGGCCTGCTCGGGCTGCAGAACGAAGAACTCTCCCCCGTATCCACGGGCGACTATATTGCCCGGGTGGATGTGAATGCGCTGGTCACCGATGACCGTAAGCGCAACGAAATGCTCCAAGAATTGAAAAAAGACGAGGATGTAAAAGCCGTTCTTGTCTATTGCGATACGCCCGGCGGCACGGCTGTGGGCGGCGAAGAGCTTTATCTGCAATTGCGCGACATAGCATCCGAAAAACCAGTGGTGGCTCTGATGCGTGATGTCTGCACTTCTGCGGGCTATATGACGGCCATCGGTGCAGATTATATATTGGCACGCGCAGGCACCATTACCGGTTCTATCGGTGTGATTGTGCAGTCGGTTGAGGTGACCGAGTTGGCAGACAAAATTGGCGTGAAGCCAGTGATTGTAAAATCAGCTCCTCTTAAAGCAACGCCCAACCCGCTGGAGAAAGTGACCGAAGATCAGCGCGAGGCAGTGAAAGATGTGGTGAATGATTTTTACCGTTACTTCGCATCGCTCGTGCAGCAGCGCCGTAATTTGAGCGATCAGCAGCTTGAAATTGTGGCGGATGGACGTATCTTTTCAGGCGCACAGGCATTGGAGTATAATCTCATCGATGCAATTGGTGGAGAACGTGAAGCACTGAACTGGTTGGCTGAAAATCATGAACTTGATGCGGGCGCAAAAGTGCGCACAGTTCAACCCAAGCGAGAGGCCGCGCAATGGTGGAAAGCACTGGAACAAATGAGCAATCTATCTTTTTTGTCTGAATCCTCACTAACGCTTGACGGCATGTTACTAATCTGGCAACCTGTGCCGCGCTAAATCCGCTAAATATTTGGTAAATAAAGAAATTAAAAAAAGAGACACCTAAAAAATGACAAAATCAGAACTCATCCAACGACTTTCCAAAAAATACCCTCACCTTTATCAGCGCGACATCGAAGTTTTAGTGAATACCATGCTAAACGAAATTTCTGATGCGCTTGCTACAGGAAGTCGTGTTGAGCTGCGCGGATTCGGTGCATTCTCTGTGCGCAAGCGCGATGCACGCGCCGCACGCAACCCTAAGAATGGCGAGATCGTGAATATCGGTGTTCGTCATGCGATCTATTTCCGCACCGGTAAAGAGCTGCGCGAGCGCATTAACGAAGAGTAGGCGCTGGCGGCACTGAGCCGGCGCATGTCGGTTGAATTTATGCCTTGTCAGATTAAGAATTGTGGACTGAACACGCTGGAGTCGGTGCATTGGGCTGTAGATGCTGGTGCGTCTTATCTCGGCTTTGTGCTTTATCCGCCCTCTCCTCGTGCCGTATCTGTTGATGAGGCGGCGCGCCTAACCCGCAATCTGCCTGCGAATATTCACACAGTTGCCGTGATGGTGAACCCCAGTGACGATGATTTGCGAGCCCTGTTGCCCGTGTGGCAACCGCGCATGCTGCAATTGCATGGCGATGAGTCGGAGTCACGCGTGCAGGAAATAAAAGACCGTTTCTCGCTGCCTGTTATTAAGGCGGTTCCTATCGCCACTCAAGACGACATTGCCACCGCGCATGCCTACAGCCGCGTCGCCGATATGTTGCTGTTTGACACCAAGGTAGAGCAAGGCGTATCGGGTGGTACGGGCCATAGCTTTGACTGGTCGCTGCTGGCGAATGAAGAGTTTGACGTGCATTGGTTTTTGTCAGGCGGTTTGACCTGCGAGAATGTACAGGACGCCATACGCATAACAGGTGCAAAAAAAGTGGACGTTTCCTCTGGCATTGAGGCCTCGCGTGGCGTAAAAGATGCCGAAAAGCTACGCCTGTTTAATCAAACCGTATTGGAGTGTCATGGCTGATCTAGCATTCAAAAGCGAACCTGATGAGAATGGCCATTTTGGGCTGTATGGTGGACGCTATGTGTCAGAAACCCTGATGCCGCTGATTTTACAGGTGCAACAAGCCTATGAAGAGGCCAAGCAGGATTCTGCCTTCTACGATGAGCTGCATAAGCTGCATGCGCACTACACCGGACGCCCTAGCCCGCTTTATTATGCGGAGCGTCTTAGTGAACATTGTGGCGGCGCTAAGATTTTTTTAAAGCGCGACGAACTGAACCATACAGGTGCACACAAGATCAATAACTGCCTTGGCCAGATATTGCTGGCAAAGCGCATGGGTAAGAAGCGTATCATCGCTGAAACCGGTGCAGGACAGCACGGTGTGGCGACTGCGACCGTATGTGCATTATTCGGGTTGGAATGCGTGGTGTATATGGGCGCGCGCGATATGGAGCGCCAGCAGCCAAATGTGTTCCGCATGAAGTTGCTCGGCGCAGACATTAAGCCTGTCAGCGCGGGCGCAGGCACGCTGAAAAACGCAATGAACGAAGCGCTGCGTGACTGGGTAAGCAATGTTGACAGCACCTTCTATCTGATTGGTACGGCAGCAGGCCCACATCCCTACCCTGCAATGGTACGGGATTTTCAGTCGATCATTGGCCATGAATTGCGCGAGCAAATGAAACTGGCCGAAGGCCGGCTGCCCGATACTCTGGTGGCATGCATCGGCGGTGGATCAAATGCGATTGGTCTGTTTCATCCGTTCCTTGGTGATGCATCGGTGCGCATGATTGGCGTGGAGGCTGCAGGCGAAGGGCTGGATAAAAAACATGCCGCTTCTTTGGCGAAAGGCGCGCCGGGCGTGCTGCATGGCAATCGCACCTATCTGCTGCAAGACGCGCACGGACAAATCGAAGAGGCGCATTCTATCTCGGCGGGGCTGGACTATCCGGGTATTGGCCCTGAGCACGCATTCCTGAAAGATAATGCGCGTGTGGAATATGTGTCGGTAACAGATACGGAGGCACTCGAGGCCTTTAAGCTGTGCGCCAAGCTGGAAGGGATTATCCCTGCGCTTGAGCCGTCACATGCATTGGCGCATGTGTTGAAGGTGGCGCCAGAGCTGCCAAACGACCATGTGCTGGTGATGAATATGTGTGGCCGCGGCGATAAAGATATTTTCACTGTCGCCGAAGCATTGGGAGTATCGCTATGAGTGCGCGTTTAGATGCTTATTTCGCCGCTCTGAAGGCAAGCGGCAAGAAAGCCTTTGTGCCATTTATTATGGCGGGCGATCCCGATATGCCTAAGGCGCAAGCCTTGTTGAATATGCTGCCAGATGCGGGCGCTGACATTATCGAGCTTGGCGTGCCCTTCTCTGACCCTATGGCTGATGGGCCGGTAATCGAGGCGGCGGGGCGCCGCGCATTGGCACAAGGTGTAAGCCTTGAAGATGTGTGCGACATGGCCGCCAGCTTCCGCACCCATAATGACAGTACGCCAATCGTGCTTATGGGCTATTATAACCCCGTCTACCATATGGGCGTGGAGGCATTTGCCAAACGTGCGCAGCAAAGCGGTGTTGATGGTATTATCCTTGTGGATGTGCCGCCAGAAGAGGCTAAGGAAATCGAGCCCGTGCTGAAACAGCACGGTATTGCCATGGTGCGCCTGATAGCGCCAACCTCGCTGGGCGACCGTCTGCCCGTGTTGTTAGAGCATGCGAGCGGCTATGTGTATTATGTGTCGATTGCGGGCATCACTGGCGCGCAAGCTGCCGACAAGACTGTGCTGGCTGAACAGCTGCAACAACTGAAAGAAAGCACTGATCTGCCGGTGACCGTTGGCTTTGGCATCAAAACAGCTGAGCAGGTGCGCGATTTCGCGCCATTGGCAGATGGTGTGGTGGTAGGCTCGGCGATTGTGAAGCTGATTGGCGAGCATGGCGGCGATCCAGACTTGGTAGATAAGGTGAAAGCCTTTGTAAGCGAGCTTTCGCAAGCCTGCTAAGCGGCCTTTGCGCTTCTTTCTAAGATAGAGTTCACAATACCCTGCGATTCAAAGCGCTGGCGGGCTTCAGCCATGCTGGCGGGAAGCATGGGCAGTTGGTAATGTGTATCGCCCGCATTACCAAATATCTGTTCGCCAGGATCAAGCTGCTGCTCCAAACCATATACGATGCCAGCCAGAATGGCGGCAATAGCTGCATAAGGATCGGCGTTGGCAGAAGAAATGCGATGCTCAATAAATTTTTGCTGTGTGCGTTTGTCGGGCAGACGCAGTGCGGTGGTGCGATTGTTCGCACCCCAGCAGACTGTACTGGGTGTGTGGTCGCTGCCGTCAAAGCGGGCATAGCCAACTTCGTCGGGCACAAAAAACACCATTGATTCAGCCATGGTTGCTAATAAGCCACCTAAGCTATGGGTGAGCGGCAGGCTCATTGCGTCGTCGTTTTTGGTGAATACGTTTTTGCCCGAATCGTCTTCCAAATGGATGTGCAAATGCAGCGCACTACCTGGCTGATTGGGAAAAGGCTTGGCTGCGAAATTAGCCAGCCAGCCATGCTCTTGCGCCCACACATCAAGCGTGGTTCGCAGGCCTGCTAAGGCAGGTGCAAGTGTGAGTGGATAAGTGGGCGGCAGCGATATTTCAAACTGCTTATCACCATCTTCAGGCTTAATTTCTTCGAGGATAATAGTTTCGTTGTTACAAACGAGTTGTAGCGCGTCCCAATGAGACTGACGTGGCTTTACCGCCTCGCCCTGCAAGTAGAATTCTTGCTCTGCCGCCATCAGAGCATGAAGCCCCCACTGCGTGTAAAGATGAGAGCATAATGCTTCAATATGCTGAACGTGTTGCGTCAACGCGCTACCCGTCAAATGACCGAATTACTTACTAAGCGTTGGTTACAGATTCCAACCACTCGCTGAGCTGGCCTTTAGGCATCGAGCCAACTTTGGTTGCAACGGCTTCGCCGTCACGGAATACCATCAATGTAGGAATGCCGCGTACACCATATTTTTGAGGTGTTTCGGGGTTCTGATCGATATTCACTTTGGCAACCTGTACCTTACCTTCAAACTCGCCAGCCAATTCATCCAACACGGGAGATAATTGCTTACAAGGGCCGCACCATTCTGCCCAGAAATCTACCAGCACGGGGCCGTCAGCTTTTAGCACTTCAGTTTCAAATGCGTCATCAGTTACTTGTTTCGTGGTCATTGCGATATCCTCAGTTTCTTTTTTATTAATTAGTGCGCCTTATGCTATTTGCAAGGGCGGCGTGCTTTCAGTTGTATCAAGTGCATTGGTCATGTCCAGTAACGAAGGGGTGGTTGTCCACAACAATGCGCTTTTGATAACTTTATCTGAATATAGCTGTTTTATAAGCTCACGGTAAGCATAGAGTTGCAAACGGTATGTTTCTGGAACGTCAGAAATATGCGCCGGAGGGTGAAGATTTGATTTATAATCAACAATATAAACGGTGTGTTCAGTGACGCAAAGCCGGTCTACCTGCCCCGACACATTTAAGATACCGCCATCTGGCATGGTGATAGTGCCGCATAGCGAAACTTCAGCGTGCGAGCCTTCTGCAAATACCTCTGCAAATGTGTCATCCTGCATAACCCGCAACGCCTGCTCTAGCAAATCTTGCCGCTCTTCTTCGGGAATGTGGGGCGCGTGT
>MDTE01011590.1_pt1 | contig 25078 bp, 18 predicted proteins | sample 811231 | NCBI WGS metagenome assembly MDTE01 (sample SAMN05326651, study PRJNA326480) | marine metagenome | isolation source: seawater | place: Indian Ocean: Red Sea | collected 2010 | reverse complement strand
CAGTTCACCTGACAATGTTTTTGTCAGGTGAGTGAGAGCTATATTCCTCATCCCGCTTATGGTTCCACCACTCCGCGCAGCTAGTCCACCAATATTAATTATTCTGCCCCATCCTAACTGTTTCATATGTGGCGCGATGGCTTTGGATGCTCTTAGATAACCAACAACTTTTGTGTCAATGTCACTCAGCAATTTTTCTGGGTCAGCCGTTTCAAGTGGCCCGATTACTAATCCACCTGGAGCTGCTGCGTTATTTATTAATATATCGATTTTCCCCAATCTGTTAATCGTTGAGGAAACGAAATCGTTTATAGAATCTGTGTTTTTTGTATCAGCAGTTTGGAAATAGACGTTGGTTCCAAATGTGTCACTTAGATCTTTTGACGTTTTTGCTAGTGGTTTTTCTTTCCTTGCGCAAATTGCTATATCGACGCCTTCACCAGCCAAAGAAAAGGCCACAGCTTTTCCTATTCCCCTACTACCGCCGGTTATCAATGCTGTTTTGCCTGCTAAGTCTAAGTTCATATCTTTTCGCTACCTTTATAACCTTCTTCTATTCTCCTTCGAGTGCACGAATAATCTTTTCACCTTCAGTTTTCCAGAAAGAATAAAGTATAGATATATCAGTGCCAACCGAGAAATGGCGTACCCCCATGTCAAGGTATTCCTTTGTTTCATCCCCTGAGTTTATTTCAGCCCTTGGTGGTACTCCCATTTCCAAAGCAGTTTTAAAAGTTTTTAATTTTGCACTAACCACCTCTGGGTCTTGCATCTGTCTGGGCTTACCAACATTCATGGAAAAGTCAGCTCCTCCCCATTGAACCATCTCCACTGAGGATTCATCTAGTATCTTCTCCAGTTCGTCTACCGCCCCCTTTTTTTCAATCATGAAGGCGAGAACGACGTCGGCAACATTTTCTACATATTCTGGAGACCCCCCATATCCCATGTAGGAGTTTCGTCGTGTTGCAACCCCATATGTACCTCTGTGATCAGGATGGTCTGGTCTGGCGGCACGAATACAATCTTGGACTTCTTCTAGGTTTCGCACATCTGTAAATAGGATACTTTCGAATCCGGCTCCTATTCCTCTTTGTGCAAGGAATGGCATAAGACTCTGGTCGATTTTTATCATGCTACCAAGACCGTGGAGCTCAGCTGCCCTACACATGTTGTCAAGGTCATGTAGGTCTGATGGGCCGTACTCCGCTACAAATTCAACATAATCGTATAGGCCAGTGTGTCCCAAAGCTTCTATTTCGGAAGGCCATACGCTGTGTATATGTGTGCTTAGTGTCGGTTTGTCAGCTTGTAATTTTTTTCGGATAGAGTTTTCTCTCATAATTCCTCCATGATGTTTGCCTGATTATTGTTGAATCATTGCTAGGTTATCAAAAATCTTCTTTAAAACAAAAGAACGGAAATTGTCCTTGTTTCAGTACTATAATATGTCTAGTTTTAAGTTGTGAGATTTATACTAATCTTTGGAAAGAGAGCTATATCATCAGAACGATTAAATTCCCTGTATCTTCCCAGTTTTTGCTTGTGCTATTGCTAAGCCTTGTTTTGGCGGTGTATCTTGCTGCTGCTTCAGCTTCAACTAGGTTAGAATCACGAGTGAATGATGGTGAAACGCAAGAGACTTTAAATTGGGAGAAGGTTGCCCTTTGGACGTGTCCGCTCCACTGAGAAGATTTAGATTGAAGGTTGAGTGTTGGTTTAAGTGAAAAGAATTGGTTAATAATATAAAAGGTGGTTTGCCATCGCCAGACAAGGTATTTTACTGGCATTATGCCTGGATCATAGTAATTGTCGTTGTCGGTATGCAGGTTGTTGCAAGTGGGGTTAGGATGGCATTTGGAGCTTTAATTGATCCACTAAATGAGGAGTTCGGTTGGACCCAAACTAACATTGGCGTTGCCTATGCAATTTCGAGCTTAGTATCCGCTTTTGTGTCACCATGGGCCGGTAGTCTTGGAGATAGATATGGTGTCAGAATTGCAACACTTTTAGGTACTATTATTTTTTTTGCCGGCATGATACTTACAGCTTTTGTAGTTGAGGTGTGGCATTTCTGGCTCACTTATGGGGTTGTGCTAGGCGTATCTCAAGCTATATTTCTTGTGCCCCTTATACCAGCAGCGATGATATGGTTTCGGCGACATTTGGGTCTGGCAATGGGACTTATATTTGCCTCATTTGGGATTGGCCCTGCCATCTCTACTCCTATTGTTGCTTATTTGTTAACCAACCTTGGTTGGAAAATGACTTTTATATATCTCGGAATAGCTTCCACGGTAGCCATGTTGTTAATGGTAATCATATTCAGGAATCGTCCCCAGGATATTAACCAACACCCTTATGGCACTATCCCAGGAGATAGCCCTATCAACACAAAAGCTCCTCCAATAGAGTTGTATCGGAAATTCAAGGCTTATATGAGATCCACTAAAGCCTACTGGAATTTGAGTTCAATTCATTTTCTGGGATGTGTTGGTCATGCCGTGGTAATTGTATGGATGATTCCTATGGCTACCCTGCAAGGATTAACGCTCGTTAACGCATCTTTAGTTCTAACAGTTTTGTCGGTGGTTAGTATAGTTACCAGGATTGCAACGCCAATGTTATGTGAACGGTATGGTGTGAGGACCGTTATGGGAATATTTTATGTCATGCAAGGCTTGCCTGTTTTGTTGCTCTTCTTTGTGTCATCGCCTGCGATATTCCTGGTGTTTGCAGTAAGTTTTGGGATTGGTTACGGAGGGGAGACTGGAGGGTTCCCGATTCTCAATCGTAAGTATTATGGTCATGCCCCGATGGGAGACACTCACGGGTTTCAGATGCTTGGAGCTGGAATTGGAATGGCGTTTGGAGGGTGGATAGGAGGTCCAGTTTTCGATATTTTCGGTTCCTATGATTGGGCTATAGGGATATCTTTGGTGGCGAGCCTTGGGGGCGCTCTCAGTATTGCCCTGTTAGAAAATCCTGCTCGCCTACTCATCCCTGACTGGGAAGTGGCTGAAAAGGAATATGATGGATGAATGATGGTATCAAAGAAAGTTTTGCCAATTACCAAAGGAAGATAAAATGACAGATTTGGGAATCGTTAACCTTACAGCCACGGAGATGGTTTCAGGGATTAAGTCAAAAAGTTTTTCTGCCAGAGAGTTGATGGAATCGCATCTGGAAATGATCGATCTTGTTAATCCGAAAGTAAATGCGATTGTCACGCTTCATGCCGACCTGGGTATTAAGGGTGCGGATTTAGCTGATAAGGCTGTGGCGAAAGGTGATGAGTTGGGAGTTCTTCATGGGCTACCTACAGCACATAAAGATCTGGTTTTGACTAAGGGAATAAGAACGACTTTTGGGTCGCCACTTTTCGCGAATCATATTCCTGATATCAGCTCACTTATTGTGGAAAGAATACAGGCAGCTGGAGCGATCACTATCGGGAAAACTAATACCCCTGAATTTGGTGCGGGATCTCAGACATTCAATGAAGTTTTTGGTGCTACCCTTAATCCATTTGATATCTCTAAAACATGTGGTGGAAGCAGTGGAGGCGCTGCGGTTGCTCTGGCATCCCGTATGCTACCTATAGCCGATGGGAGTGACACAGGAGGCTCCCTGCGGAATCCTGCAAATTTTTGTAATGTGGTAGGTTTTCGACCCTCTCCAGGACGAGTGCCGATGTACCCCTCAAAGGTGAGTTGGAGTCCTATTTCTGTCCAGGGTCCTATGGCTAGAACTGTTCAAGATTGTGCCTTGATGCTAGCAGCAATATCTGGACCTGATCGGCGTGTCCCTATTTCTATCACGGACCCAGGAGAAACGTTTATGAATTCCCTGGACAGGGAATTTAAAGGCACACGAATTGCCTGGAGCCGTGATTTGAATGGTCTTCCAGTTGACGGGAGAACTACCAAGGTTTTGGAATCACAAAAACATGTTTTTTCAGATATTGGATGTGATGTAGATGATGATGAGCCAGATTTCAAAGATGCTGATGAAGTTTTTTTGACTTGGAGGGGCTGGGGTAGAGAAATCAATCAGGGAGAATATCTCAGAAATAATAGAGACCAGCTTAAAGATACAATGATTTGGGATATTGAGCAGGGAGTTAACCTTACCGGACCTCAGCTAGGCCTCGCTGAATCTAAAAGAACACAATTGTTCCAACGTATGCATGAATTCATGGAAAAATATGAATTCCTTATATGTCCTGTTAGCCAGAGGCCCCCTTTTGATGTTGCTCAGAAATGGATTACAGAAATAAACGGGGTAAAAATGGATAATTTCATTAGCTGGATGAAATCTTGTTATTACATTACGGCGACCGGACATCCCGCGATTTCCGTTCCTTGCGGATTTACCGATGAAGGGTTACCCGTAGGAGTGCAGATAGTTGGTCGATATCGTGATGATTTCGGAGTACTTCAATTGGCGAAGGCGTTTGAAGATAGGACGAGATTTTGTACGAATATACCTGTTGTATGTGAATGAAATTCCATATGTCATAAGACGATAAAGGAGTCTCTGTAAATGAAAATAATTAATGTTAAGGTGGATATGTTTGACTGGATTGCCGAGCCCTGGAAAACAGGGGTTGGTACCCGCTTTGGAGAAGGCCATCAATTGGGTGTGGTAACTGTTGAGACTGACGAGGGCATCACTGGAAATGCCTTTTTGGGTTCCTCTCGTATGGGTGCAGATCATTTTGCTCCAGGTTTGATACAGTTCATTAAGCCGATCATTATGGGTCGTAATCCTCAGGATATTGGATCCATATGGTGGGATCTTTGGAAGATGAACAGATCTGTATCTACCTATGTAATTGGTGCTATCGATATCTGTTTGTGGGATATAAATGGGAAAATAGCAGGTCAACCCATTCATAGACTATTAGGAACTTGCAAGGACTCAGTTCCCGTTTATTCAAGTACCGCCTATCATGAAACTAAAGAAGAGTATGCTGAAGAGGCTATTCGATTTAAAGATATGGGGTGGACTGCTCACAAAATACACCCGCATGGTAATCCTGAGTATGATATTGAGATATCTCGCACTGTCAGAGAAGCCGTTGGTGATCAGATGAAGCTGATGTTGGATTCAATGTGGTCGTATCAATATGAAGATGCTCTTAGGGTTGGTAGAGCTATTGAAGATTTGAATTTTTACTGGTATGAAGATCCACTGGTGGAAGAGGATCTTTACAACTATATTAAGCTCCATCAAAAGCTCGATATTCCTATCATGTCTACTGAATATGCACCAGGTCGATACTATGGCATGACACAATGGATAACCCAGTTTGCGACCGATATTCTGAGAGGCGATGTGGCAGTGACCGGTGGCATCACCCCTTTAGTAAGACTTAGCCACTTGGCGGAAGGGTTTAATATGAAATGTGAGATACATCATGGGGGGAATTCGTTAAATAATGTGGCGAATTTGCATGTGACGATGGCGGTTCCAAATTGTGAATTTTTCGAATTTTTCCCTTGCACCGGGGCGAACATGTTTGGATTGGTAGAAGATATCAATCTTGATGGTGGCTATGTGACAGCGCCTACTGAGCCGGGACTTGGTTATGAAATAGATTGGGGTATGCTCCGAAAAGGTCATAATGGTACGATCGAGTAACTAGTCTTTGCTTAAAATCTTTAATTCCATACCAAGAATCCAAACCTTTGACTCTTTGAAGGCACACAGGAACTATAGATTTTTGTGGTTGGCTAACTTTTGCTCTAATACGGCGCATTGGCTACAACTGTTGACCCTGGGATGGTTAGTAAAATTTTTGTCAGAGGATGACTCTAACTCTGCCCTTCTTGTTGTAGGAATTGGTGGAGCTGTAGCACTGCCTGGGGTTTTTATCGGGCCATTGGGTGGAGTCCTAGGTGATCGCCTTGATAGAAGAAAGTTAGTGATTGCGATTGATGTTTTTATGGCTTTACTTGCTTTAATTTTTGCTGTTCTGGTCCAAATAAACATCATAGAGATATGGCAGGTGTATCTATATGCCTTAATAGCAGGTTCCTGCGAGTCTATCAAAATGCCCGTGAGAAGCGCATTAGTAGCTAATACTGTTCCTGATAGGGATATTAGTAATGCATTCGCTACCAGTGTGTTGACGATTCCTGGAACTCGCATGATAGGACCTTTTGTAGGTGGATTGATTGTTTCAAGCTTTGGGTTTTTCTGGAATTTTGCTATCGAAGCTTTTCTGTACACGAGCACTGTACTTTGCTTGATACCTATGAGTCTTGAATATGCCGGAACGAAGAGTGAAGATGAGAAATTTAATTTTAAAAGGATGTTTCCCGATGTGTTTGACGGGTTTAAATATCTATGGCGAAAACAAAAATCTCTTTCATACTTAATTATCCTCTCATCGGTTCCCAACATTATTTGTCAGCCTATTCTTTTTTTGTTGCCCTTGTATACCGCATCTGTCCTCAACAAGGGTGCGGATTTTGGAGGTTATTTGCTTGCGGTCAACGGGGCAGGAGGGCTTCTGATGGTGCTTTTTATTTCGGCATTTGGGTTTCCTTCTAAAAGAGGGTTATTCTGCGTTGTTTGCGCTTTTACAAGTGCTTCTATTACCCTGCTGCTCAGTCAAACCGTATGGATTCCAGTAGCTTTTTTAGTCTTGGCTGCTTTTGGTGCAACGCAGACAGCTTTTCGTACTACAAATGGTGTTTTAGTACAGACCCTTACAGATGATTTGTATAGAGTTAGGGTAATGAGTGTCTACAGGGTAGTTGCCGGTATGATTGTTATATTCGGCCTTGGCGTTGGATGGATGACGGATCTCACTTCGCCTCGATGGACAATCGGAATAATGGGTCTAATTGCCGTGTTAATATCAGCATTATTCCTTATAAAGGTTCCTGTTGTTCGTAACCAAAAGTAGTCAATTATCCTCGCTGAGATTATGTAAAATTGGTATGAGACTTATTGAGTGGTGGGTTACCTACGCTATGTGCATATTCTGCAACGAGCGACGGGTTCCATTTGTGTCCAGATAAAGGCCATGTTTGTACCTCACATCTTTCCATCCACCTGAGGTAGGTTTTTTCCATGTCACTTACGCGATCTTTTTCCTCTTGCGCCATGTTTTTTAATTCAGTTCTGTCCTGATTCATGTTGTAAAGTTCCCATTCCCCCCCTACTTCAGAAACTAATTTCCACTCCCCGGATCGCATTGCTCTACTTCCTTCATGTTCCCAAAAAATGTCTTGACCACGTATCCATTTTCCTTTCTCTATAGCCTCAAGGAAACTCTGGCCCTCTAATTCCTTGATTGGGTGACCTTTGTATTCGTTTAGATAGGGTGCCCCCGCGGCTTCATATATGGTGGCTGCTATATCAGTGATATGAGTTGGTTCATGAATTATGGAAGGTTGCTTTATCTTATTGGGCCAACTCACGATAAACGGGGTGGAAATTCCTCCTTCATGTGTCCATCTTTTGAACAATCTGAAGGGTGTGTTGCTGGCATTTGCCCAAGGTAAGTCGTAACTCATGAATGTGTCGTCGGGACCTGGCCGTACTGTTGCAATGTTTCCTACCTGCACGGGTCGACCGTCCACGGTAGGAGAAGAATATTGGGCTGGATTTGCCTGGTTACTATCCTCTGCGAAGAATTCCGCGCAACCCCCATTGTCCGATAGGAACATTACTACCGTATCGTCTTCGATATCAAGGTCTTTTAATTTTTGAAGTATGCGACCTACGCCTTGATCCATCCTGTCAATCATGGCTGCATATGTGGCCATTCGAAGATCTTCCCAGGCTTTATTGTCACTCATAGCCCATGATTTCGCTGATTCGTTCCGAGGTGATATATCCCATTTTGAATCCAAGATACCCATACCTTTCAGTTCTTCATGACGATTTGTACGTAGTTGGTCCCAGCCGTTTAAGTATTTTTCTTCATATTTTGCGATGTCTTCTTCCAGTGCGTGTAAGGGCCAGTGAGGTGCTGTGTAGGCTAGGTGTAAAAAGAACGGCTGATCTTTTTCAGCTGCCTCATCAATCATCGTTACGGCGTGGTCGGTAATAGTGTCAGTGAAATAGAAGTCTGATTCAGTAACGTTGACAAACTTGTCGTTTTTCATAAGTGTACGTGGGTTATAGAAACTGCCTGCGCCCGTGACGATTCCGTAAAACTTGTCAAATCCCCTCTGGGTTGGTACTGGATGCTCGTCATCTCCCGGAGACCATGAGGAATCGTCGAGCAGGTCGTAACCTCCTCCCACATGCCATTTTCCTGACATTAGCGTGGTATAACCTGAATTTTTAAGTACCTCGGCGATGGTCGTACAATTTTGGTTTAGATATCCCTGATATGCGGGTATGTCAAATTCATTAGCGACTCCAAAATTAGAGGTCATGTGGCCCACACCGGTTTGTTGGGGATTTAATCCCGTGAGAAGGGCTGCCCGGGACGGGCAACATCGTGCGGAATTGTACATCTGTGTAAATCGAATACCGGTTTCTCCGAGTGAGTTTAAGTTCGGAGTGTTTATCTCCGAACCATAGCACCCCAGATCCGAATATCCCATGTCATCAGCGAGGATTAGTACGAAATTTGGTTTTTTATTCAAAGGTAATGCCCTCCAGCAGTTAACTGTAAACTAATCGATTGGTGTAATTCTTTTAACTATTTAACTAACTCTCCAGTAATCATAAAACGTCCTTGAAAACATATAAGTGGACTGACTCATTAACCTTACGTTAACATATGAAAATCAATTCCTGTAATTATCTGCTGGGGCTTGACGTAATGAATTTGGCCTTTTTAGACGGTTTCGCAAAAAAGCAGGTGATATGTGAAGCCTAGTGCTTGCGCTTCCTCTAGATGTGAGTTTTTGATTTGAACGATAGTTGTTTTTGTAGAGTTTCATGATTCGTCGCAATGGTTTTAACGGTGGATATATAGAACGCCTTAAAGGTATTTATTATGGTTGGTACCTTATTCCTGCCTTTGGGGCTGTCATGTTGCTTGCGACCACCCCACTTTTTCATGCTATGGGAATCTGGGCTGTTGCGATTGAAAGAGCATTTGGGTGGAACAGAACTCAACTCTCTTTAGCTCTGTCGTTTACTAGGATTGAGGGAGGGATACTGGGACCAATAGAAGGGTATTTCATAGATAAATTTGGAACGAGGAGAATGGTTCTTATTGGGATGGTAATTATGGGATTGGGTTGGGTTCTATTTAGCCGTATAAATCATTTGCTTGTTTTTTATTTTGCCTACCTGGTTATAGCTTTGGGTCAAGGTCTTGGAAGTTGGTTGGCATTACATACCATGCTAAATAATTGGTTCATAAAACGCCGTTCTATGGTTATGGGCCTTGCGAATTCAGTTTCGAGATTGGGTTCTTTGTTTCTTGTTCCTTTAATTGCGTGGCTAGTAGATCCGGATGTTGCAGGTCGATTCGGATGGAGCAACACTGCATTAGTTTTAGGAATAGTGATTGTTCTTTTAGCTTTTCCAATTACAAGGATAATAAGAGATCGTCCAGAGGATTATGGCCTACTGCCAGATGGGGAATCATCTTCAGAACCAGTTGATAAACTTGGCAATTTAAAGGATGCCACTAATGTTGACACCATTGACTTTACGGTCTCTCAGGCTTTACGAACTAGGGCATTTTGGTTAATAGGAATCGGGCACGGATTTACTTCTATGGTTCTACTGGCCTTGATGTTACATTTGGCCCCAATGATGACTGATATGGGCTACAGTCTTCAGACCGCAGCCTATGTGGTATCTGCTTACACGGCTGTTTCTATGGTGTTTCAGATGGTGGGCGGTATATTAGGGGATAAAATGCCCAAGAATGTGGCCCTGATGATTTTCTCTTTGCTTCAAGCAATTGGTGTGTTCTGTCTTGTTCTAGGGCCTGCTACATTGGCCACAGCGTATGTATTTGCGTTGCTTTTCGGTATGGGATTTGGAGGTAGGAGTCCGATATCATCGTCCATTAGAGGAGAGTATTTTGGAAGGAAACACTTTGGCAAAATAATGGGTGCATCACAGGTACCAATGAACGTCCTGTTGTTGATTGGTCCAATTTTCGCTGGATACATGAGAGATTTAAGAGGTGATTATATGCAAGCCTTCGGGGTATTGGGTGTTTTAGCTGCTGCGGGAGGAATTTGTTTTCTGATGGCGACCAAGCCAAATATTCCTGAAAAAGTTTCCAAGTAGAACCAATAACTAATCTCTATGTTCTATTCTATACGTTTGTATCTGAGTCTTACCCAATTGGCGTAAGATCTCTTGTCCCTTTTGGTCTGAATGCTTTTGATACAAGTGTGTAGGATCGCTTTCGGTGGGCAAAATCATAACAGTTTGTAACGATACCGACATCTCCTGTTTGGTATCTCTCAGCAGCTAGTAGAATACCTTCTTTAACTTGGTCCGGGTCTCCTTCAATATTGCTCTGTGTTGATTGTTCCATGTAGTTTTTCGCATGATTGTCCAATGGCCAGTTAGTAGCTTCTTCTGGTGGAATCAATCCCTGAGTTGACAGGCCCAGTCTAGATATAATCTTGTTTAAATTCCGGGAGGAACCTACAAATTTAGCTTCTTCTTCGGTGGGAGCGCAAGTCACTTGAAGCCCGACGTTAACTAATGGCTCTGATAGGAAGTTGGAAGGCTCAAATAATTTTCTGTATAAATCTGTTACTTGCGGCCCGTATTCTGAGGTGTTTCCAAAAAAATCGGCGAAACTGAATGGTAACCCCAACTCCGCCGCTAACCTTGCGCTGTAGTCACTTGAACCAAGCAGCCAAATAATAGGGCTGGTTTCTTTTATTTTACCCGGTTGAGCGGAAATTCCATTAAGGTGATGGGTATCACCCGGACCTTCATTCAAAAAACTTGCTAGATCTCTTACCATTTGCGGAAAATCTTGATGTACGTCCATGACACGCCTTGGGTAGGTCAGAGCAGCGGCAGTTTTTCTGTCGCTGCCTGGTGCCCTTCCTACGCCTAGGTCTATTCGATTTGGATAAAACGAGTCTAGCATACTGAATTGTTCTGCCACTTTAAGTGCAGAATAATGGCTGAGCATAACTCCTCCACTTCCCACCCGTATGTTTTTTGTGTTGGCGGCTATTTGTCCAATTAGTATTTCGGGGCTTGTTCCGGAAAAAGAAGTTGAATTGTGATGTTCCGCTACCCAGTATCTGTGATAGCCTAGCGACTCAACGTGTTGCGCTAATTGTACAGATTCCTTGAGGGCGCTGGATGCCGTGTCCCCACGTCGTATAGGGGATTGGTCCACCACCGTAAGTTTTATGTCATTTTCATTGATCATGTTAAATCTGTTCTATGGGAATAGGATAGCAGAAAGGTATTGAAATAGAATTAATTGTTGACACTAGATCTAATGATGGTGTTTGGGTTCAATAAAAAGGTTAATGGTGAGCTTGGAAAATCGTACCGAACGCCAATCAAATATCAGGCGGCCAGCTAACCTTTTAGCTAGCGGTTTTCAAGTTTTCCTTTCTTTGCTTTGGGGGGGGAATCATGTGAGTATAAAAGTTTCGCTTGAATACGCTCCACCCATGCAAGTTGGATGGTTACGTTTTGTCTTAGGCGGCTTCATCACTCTGGGTTACATGGTGCTAAAGAAGGAATCCTTTAAGATCGCGAAAACAGAAATGAGGCCTGTGTTTTTGATTGGTTTGTTGTTCACTGTGCAGATCATTTTCATGAATATGGGTCAGTTTTACACCACGGCTGGTCACGCTACAGCTCTTAATGCCACCTATCCAATTTGGGCGGCCGTGATCGCTAATTTCGTTGTCCCAAATGATCGTCTGACACGTTGGAAAATTGTTGCGATAATGTTTTCCTATTTGGGGATTTTAGTGTTGGTTTTAAAGGATAGCAACGATGCCATAACAGGAGTGTCAGTTCATGGGGACATACTGAGTCTTATATCGGCTGCGCTTTTAGGTTTCCGTCTGGTGTTAATGTCGAACTTTGCTCAAAAAATGTCTGAGATAAAAATAATGTATGGGCAATTGGTAATGGGAACAATCCTTCTTCTTGCAGCGAGCCAGCTATTTGAGAATCCGGTTTGGTCCTTGAAACCCGGATTCTTATTGTCGCTTGCTTATCAAGGTTTTGTTATAGCTGGTTTCGGGTTTTTAGCAAACGCTTGGCTGTTGAAGAAATACTTGCCTTCGACGATCACTTTTTTTTCCTTTGTTCAACCACCGGCCGGGGTATTGTTTGCCTGGATGGTACTGAATGAAGATCCAGGGTCGGGCCTTTTAGTCGGATTACTTTTAATTGTCATGGGGGCAATAGTTTATGGGGGCGAAGCCTACCTAAATTCTATGAAACAGAGATTGAATAAGGGCACCTTGAGTTAATTAACGAAACAAGTATTTTTAATGGCTGTAAAATATTAATAAATTTTAAGTTTGTGTGAGAAAACAATGAAAATAACTGATATAACTAGCGAAGTTTTTGAATGGGAAAGGCCAGGTATCTGGAACGGGGGTCATTTTTATGGGCCAGGCAGATTGCACAAAGTAACAGTCAAGACGGATGAAGGTATAGAGGGTTATGGTTGGAACGGTGGTACGGCAGCGGAGCGCCCTCTTAATATATTCCCCCCCTTTGTGGATTATTTCAGGGATCTGTTAATTGGTCGTGATCCACGAGATACCAGAGCAATATCAGAAGATCTTGGTGAAAAACAGATTAAGATACTTGGTCCCGGTGGAGTTAACACCCAAGTGTTAGCCGCGATCAATATCGCCTGTTGGGACATAAAAGGTAAATCACTTGGTAAATCAGTACATAGTTTACTGGGAGGGGCCCAATCTCGAATTAGAACTTATATCGCCGGAGGTTATTACGCTGAAGGTAAAGGATTAGCTGAACTTCAAGAAGAAGTAAGGTTCAATGTTGAGGAAATGCATGCAGGTGCTGTGAAGATCAAGATTGGTGACCCAAACCAGGGAGTCGTTGGAGATATGAAGAGAGTGGAAGCGGCTAGAAAGGCTGTTGGTGACGAAATTGTTCTTATGGTTGACGCTAATTGTGCTCTCGATCTTGATACTTCACTGGAATTTTCTGAAGAGTTATCCAAATATGGAGTCTACTGGTTTGAAGAGCCTATGCCTATACATCGGTACAGAGAACATGGGGTTTTGAGATCAAAATCTGATGTCAAGATAGCAACTGGGGAAAATGGATATCATTTATCATACTTCGAAACTTTGCTAGATCAAGATGGGGCGGACATACTCAATGTGGATGTAACTATTTGCCCTGGATACGATGTCGCTATGGATGTATGTGATTTAGCCTTGAAAAAAGGGGTTTCCATTGCTCCCCATGGGTGCCAGGAGCTACAATTGCCGCTTGCGGCTTCAATAGCGCATGGAGAATTCTTGGAATATTATCCTGTTGCTGTCGACCCGTTGAGGGCAGAGATGTTTATGCCTCGAATGGAACCTGATAAGGATGGATTTGTAACAGTTCCGGATAGACCCGGCGTAGGATATGAATTGAATATGGAATTGTTGAATAAGTATAAAGTGGGGTAGTCAATCAAATGACGAAACATACTACATCTGAGAATAATGATTCCTCGGAACACAGTCATCATGGACCGTCGGGCCATCACGGCCATCATATTCGTCCACGGAGAGGTAATTTTATAATAGCGGGGCTCACTAGCGGTCACGGTGTGTTTCATTGGTTTCTGCAATCGTTTTTGGTGTTGCTGCCTGAGATCGAAGCGGCATTTGGGTTATCCAAAGTGGGCGTTGGACTCATATCTACTACAAGAGAGACGGTATCGGGCATTATTACTTTACCGGGTGGAGTTTTGGCAGATATATTCAGGCGTTATTGGGGCTTATTGTTAGCGTTATGTATGGGTTTTTTTGGGATTGGTTGGCTTCTTGTGGGACAGGCTCCAGCATTCCCTGTCCTGCTTATCGGAGTTTCAGTTGTTGCAGCTGCTGCATCAATGTGGCATTTGCCTGCTCTTGCTTCTCTTTCTCATCATTATTCGCATAGAAGAGGAACAGCTCTTTCGTTTCATGGTGTTGGCGGCAATATTGGAGATGCCGTTAGCCCAGTCGTTACCGGGTTTCTTTTAGGGTATTTGGCATGGAAAGACATATTGTCAATATACGCAGTGGTCCCGATGGCTCTGGCATTTCTGGTGTTCTGGGCTTTCAAGGATATAGGTAGAAACATAGAGAACGAAAATACAAAAAATGATACCGGACAACTATCACAAACACGGGCTATTCTTAAGAATCCATTAATTTGGATGATAACGGTTATTGGTGGTATTAGAGGAATGGCTTTTATAGCTTTGGTTACTTTCTTGCCTTCTTATTTGTCCAATGATCTCGAATTATCAGATTTAATGAGAGGTGTATATTTCGGTCTTCTCGTTGCTGTAGGTATATTTTTTACACCTGTTATGGGATATCTATCTGACAGGTTTGGTAGGCGTGAGGTTCTAGTTCCAGGCATGATTTTTTTGGCTATTGTTGTAATGCTTATGTCGGTATTCGAAGATACTGCCATTATTTTGATATTAATTTGTTTGCTGGGGACGTTTTTTTACAGTGACCAACCGATTTTGACAGCGGCAGCCCTTGACATAGTAGGGGAAGGTGTAGCTACAACGACATTGGGGTCTTTATCTTTCGCCCGGTTCGTTTTGAGTGCGTCATCACCGATCATTGCCGGGTTTCTTTACGATAATTACTCAATGGATCATGTGTTTTATTATGTTGCAGCTCTGATGATATCTGCGGCACTGTTACTTGTTTTTGTTCCTTTGAAATCACCGTCGTTGAATGGAGGTCATAATCATCACTGAAAGAAAAAGGGTTTTTGGTTTTGAATACCCAGTCACTGCTTACCATCTGGATATAAAAAAATCGGATGATATTTTATGTGTTCCAGTGAATAACGGGAAAGCCGAGATGCGTCAACTCGGAGTTGGTGAAAATGATTATGCTTGTTTCTTGTATAGAACTGTGGGTGAGAGATGGCACTGGGTAGGTAGACATTTTTGGAATTTAGAGCAATGGAATCAAAGGCTAAGTAAATCAAATGTTTTTATATGGGTTTTGGAATCTGATGGTAAGCCAATGGGATACTATGAGCTTGAAGAACAGCAAGACAAGAATGTTGAAATAATGTATCTCGGATTGATATCAGATAGTATTGGCAAAGGCTTTGGTAGTTTTATTCTTACAGATGCTTTACAACGGTCTTTCTCTATGGGCGCTTTGAGAGTTCATGTTTGGACATGCACGTTGGACCACCCCAGAGCTTTGCCCAATTATCAGGCTCTCGGCATGAAATTGCTTAAAACTGAAAAAGAAATCAAACACTTTCCTCCCGGTTGGCCAAGGCCGGAATTGGACAAAGCGGGTACTTTATGAAGATAACAGATTTGAGATGTGCGATAATCGGGGGGCAGCCCGTAATCAGAATTAAAACTGACGAAGGGATTGACGGGTATGGGACCACAGCTCGTCTTAGATCACTCCACATTCGATGGCACCTTGAATATTACAAAAAATTGATATTAGGTGCTGATCCCACAGATGTAGAGCGAACTATGCTCAGAATTCGTAGACTGGGTGCTTTTAAGCCATGGGGAGCTGCTGTTAGTGGCATAGAAATTGCTCTTTGGGATATAGCTGGTAAGTCAGCCGGAGTGCCGGTTTATAAACTTCTGGGTGGAAAAATTCGGGATCGCGTTAGGGTATACAACGGGGCCATAAGGTCTCCTTTACCAGGGAAAAACCCAGATGATTATGCCGAGTCAACTCAGATCATGAAAGATTTGCCTCAGAGATTTACAATTGTAAAGCAGGCGATATCTTTTCACGGTAAAATGGGCGCCGATGTTCCCAATTATTATTATGGGGATTATCAAGGTGAATCAATACCAGGGATGCATCCGTCACCTTCATATCCGAACAGGGGCCTCCTCACACCTCAAGGATTTAAACATACTGTTGAATGTGTTGTTGCTATGAAGGAAGTTTTAGGTGATCAGATTGGCTTGGCGTTGGATTGTGGTCCAGGAATGACTATAGTAGATACCCTTAAATTGGCTCGCGCTCTTGAGCCCTATGATGTTATGTGGTTGGAAGACACAATAAGAGGTGATTTTTCTTCATCTGTTGATCCGGATCTTTTCTTGCAGGTAACGCCTCATACAACGACGCCTATCCACACTGGAGAGCAGATTTATCTTCGTGATAATTTTAAGGAGTTGATAGAAAAAAACGCAGTTAATGTGGTAGGGCCTGACCCTTTGGATGTGGGTGGGATATCAGAAATGAAGTGGATAGCTCAATATGCTGATATTCATGGGATTCAGTTTGCACCTCATGGTATCGGTGTTGGATTGATAGGTCTTGCAGCACAGGTTCAAGTTGCAGCGACCTATCCGGATAATTTTATTGCGTTTGAATATTCAACAGGGCAGCCTGAATGGTGGTATGACATAGTGGAAGGACTTCCTGGGGATAAAGGATCTCCGGAATCAATAGTTAGAGATGGGTTTATAAAAGTCTGGGATGCCCCAGGTTTGGGTATAACCATTAATGCTGAGCGAGCTCAACCATATTTGGAAGACCGGGATGTTGATTTTTTCAATTGATTTTGGAAGATTGTCTTCCAGAGTCAGAGGCTTAATCTACTTTAAGTAATTTGCTCATACTTCTTAATTCTCTGGGTGGGTTCATACTACTTCCGCGAATTGTATAGGATACTTCTCCAACATATATGCTTCCCTGTGAATCAACACCAATTCCGTGTGGCGCAATGAACTTGCCGGGTTCTTCTCCTTCCTCAGGGTGTCCAATTCTGGCCAGATGTTCCCCGCTTGGACTTATTATGCTGATGTTATGTCCGTGATTTGGAGGTGTGGGATCAGACTGAGTCATACCAGGTAATTCGCCAATGTAGATGTTTCCGTCAGGCCCTATAGTGAGGCCGTTTGGCATAAATATATTGTTCCATACGTCAATAACATTTCCATCTGTATCAAACACCTGTACCCTATGCGCTTCTCTGTCTGCCACTATAACCCTGTCATCGTCATCGACGGCTATGTTATGTGGTCGTAAAAATTGACCTGGTTCTATACCGGGGCTTCCCCATGATTTTATGTATTCTCCTTCTGGAGAATACTTATGTACACGGAAATTACCGTATCCATCCGTAATGAATATGTCTCCAGTTTTTTTTGATACTGCGGCATGAGTGGGTCTGTTAAATGGTTCCCCTTTCCATATTTCTGATGCTTTTCCAGGAGTACCGATAGTCATAAGTAGTTCTCCATTGCGGGTGAACTTAGTGATTGTGTGGATACCATCATCGGCACAGTAGACCGTATCATCAGGACCGATCAGGATTCCGTGAGTTCTATTACTGAATACCCCAGCTCCAAAACCTCTCAGGAATTCGCCTTCTCGATTAAAAACCATCACGGGGTGTTCCACATTACGGCTGAAAGTATATATTTCATCTTGAGAATCTACAGCGACTCCCGGAGTTTCTATGAATTTTGCCCCACCAGGTAGTGAAGGCCAACTATCCAGAGCTTCATATTTGAAATTGCCGCTTCCTAAAGTAACACTCATTGTTCTTCTCCCCATAGATACAGTTTGATTGCGAATTATTGTGTTTTTCTACATCTAAGCCCTGAAGATACCACCACCCTCCCTGAAGGTCAATTTAGTGTTGTGGTATTTGAGCTATGTTGAAATCAGAACTAATGTTCTATAAAATACTAAGGTCTTACAGCATATAAATAGTCGGATAGAAAGTAATGAAAACAGGGTGTCTTGTTATCACTCATATGGGTATAAAGGCAGAGTTAAGGCGGAGACCAGATCTGAATGGCAAGGATTTAATTTTGTATTCAGGTGAACGTCTAGGTTATCCATCAGTGTTCGATGTGTCCCAAAACATCACCAATATTTCTCGTGGTATGCCATTAACCGAAGCTGTATCAAGATATTCAGGAGCCGTCATTATGAAGGCGGACATTCGATATTATACCCGTCTTTTCGCTCGAATCGTATCTGATCTTAAGAGAATGTTTTCACATGTAGAAGAAGATGGTTTGGGTAAAGTCTATTTCAATATGATTGGGGTCGACAATATGTATGGGGGTGAAGTAAAAGCGATATCTAGAGTGTTGAATATGATTCCTGAGTTTTTTCAGGCTCGTGCAGGTATTGCATCTACTAAGTTCGTTTCATATATAGCAGCGATTTCCAGTCAAATTAATAGTGCGACTAAAGTGTCGGGGCATTCTTCGGAAATCGCCACATTTTTAGCTCCATTCTCAGTAGATATGTTGCCAGTAAGTCAAAAAGTAATTTCAGATTTCAAAAAATTTGATATATCAACCATCGGAGATCTTACATACCATGATTTGAACCATATAGGGTCAAGATTTGGAGCAGAAGCTTATAGAGCGTGGAAACTGGCGTCTGGAAATGGTTTTTCTCCAGTAGCTACTAAAAATGAGGAACATAATGTATCTGAATGCATCTCACTGCCGTTTGAATCTAATTTGCAAGAGATTGTGTTTACGGCAATAGATATTCTTCTTAAGAGGTTATACGACGTTCCACCTCTTAAAGGTAAATATGCCAGTGAATTTGTTTTGAGATGTGATCTTTATAAAAATACAACTTGGGTAAAAAATATTGTAACCAGAGAACCAGTTTCCACACCTTCGTCCGCGTTGTTATCAATACGTAACATTCTGGGTGAATTTGATTTACCTGGTTTTGTGGAAAGAGTTTCACTTACAGTGTCTGGGTTTTCTAATGAACACGGTACTCAGTCGCGAATATTTTCTGATCATGGTGATTCTAATAATGAATATTTTGATCAACTGATTAACGTCGATAAATCTCTTCAAATGAAGATGGCAGGTGCTAAATCTATATATCGGATAATGGTCATTGATGATTGTCACCCAATACCAGAAATGAGGGCTATTCAAGTTCCCTTGAGCTCCAATGCTCCTGAGGATATGAAGGCCCTTAATCTGCCAACCCCAGTAGTTGTTAAAGAAAGTAAAGGTCTTCCAGTATCTGTATTTGTTTCTCCCCAAGATGAATTGGATGTTGAAATTGATGATATATGGAAAATAGATTTTTGGTGGATGGTTAATCCTGTTAGGAGAATTTACTACTCATTGAGGTTGGATAATGATGAAACCATCACAGTTTTTAAAGACGCAATAACAACACGTTGGTATTGCCAAAACTACTAATGTATATGTCTGGTTATTGTCGCAACAAGATTCCTTACGTAGAACTTAGGACGAAAAGTTTTTATTCGTTTGGTGTTGGAGCTTCTCATGTACATGAATTTCTTAATCGGGCTGTTGAACTAGGTTATCCTGCTATTGCACTTACTGATTACAACATGTGTGGGTCTCTTGAGTTTGCTCGACAGGCTAATAAATTGAGTATAAAGGCGATCGTTGGTGCTGAAGTTGTTTTTACTGACGGTTTTATGGTAGCCCTCTTGGCTAAAAACAGGATTGGGTATGCAAATATATGCCGAATTCTTACCTTGGCAAATAAAGCTAATCGTAAAGACCCTAGGATCGAATTTGAGGATTTAAAACCTTATACAGAAGGAATTGTTCTATTAACAGGGTTCTATAGAGGGAAAGTTTCAGCATTAGCATCATCTGGAAATATACAAAAAGCCAAAAGCGTACTACAAGAATACGCTGAATGTTTTGAAGAAAATTCTGTTTATGTTGAATTAAGCCGTAATCTAGTCTACGGAGATAAGAGATTGATTCGTATTCTCAGTAAACTAGCTTCTGACATTGGATTGCCAGTTGTAGCTACCAATGATGTTCATTATCACATCCCAGAAAGACACAGGTTACAGAGTGCTCTTGTAGCAATTAAATCAAATAAGACTATTGACAATGCGATGAATAATCTCAATGTGAATGGTGAATACTATCTGAAATCATCAATCCAAATGGCCAATCTTTTTAAGTCTTTTCCAGATGCATTAAAAAATACGATTAGAATATCCGAATTATGTACGTTCAATCTCTCTTCTGATTTAGGATATCAACTTCCATCACCGGATGTTCCGGATGGGTATACCCCTATGACATACTTACGCAGACTTTGTGATGAATCAGCTATACGACGTTATGGATCCATAAATGAGAAAGTTGAAAGTCGTATGGATTATGAATTCAGCCTTATCGATAAACATAATTTATCCGGGTTTATGCTTTTGTATCGCGAGATTGCATTGATGGCTCAGGAAATTATGGTTGAGTCTAAAATATCCAGTCCCGAGGAGCCATTAGAATGGCGTCCACCTGGTAGAGGTAGAGGTTCTTCTGTTGCAATGCTTACAGGCTATCTCATTGGTATATCTCACATAGATCCTTTGTTGTACGATCTGACTTTAGAAAGATTTTTACCGGAAAATTTACGTGTCCTACCAGATATTGATCTTGATTTCCCTCGTGCAATAAGAGACAAACTAATTAGTCGTATACACGAACGTTTTGGCCCTGATTTTGCAGTTTTGACTGGAATGATTACGACATATAGATATAAAGGTGTTTTATCTGATTTAGGTAAAGTCTTTAACCTTCCTAGAGAGGATGTCGATAGACTATCGAAGCAAATTCAATGTTCAGATCTCAAGTTTTTACGTAGAGAGATGAAGTACTTACCAGAGTTTAAAAATCGTGTTGATGTACACGGGTGGCGTGACCTTATTGAATTATCTCCTCAACTTCAAGGGGCACCTAAAGGTCTGGGGCAGCATGTCGGAGGAATGATACTTAGCTCCTCTCCTATATCACAAATGGTTCCGTATAGGTCTGGAGCTATTGATGGTCGATTTATTATGGATTGGGATAAAGATAGCGTGTCTAACGCAGGTTTTGCAAAGATAGATATTTTATCTCTTCCTGTTCTAGATCAGCTGATTGAAGCTGTAAATCTAATAGAGCAAAAGACCGGTAAGTTTGTTGATATCAGTCGTATAAATCTCGATGATGCTCAGGTATATGACATGATTAACCAGGGACGTTCAAAAGGAGTATTCCTTCTTCAATCTCCTGCACAGTTAAAAATGGGACAACGATTGAAGTCTCGTAATTTATTGGATTTAGCATACCAGGTTGCTCTTATAAGGCCTGGTGTAGGGACTCAAGGTAGTTCTGTTTCTCAATTTGTGGATAGATATAGAAATGGAGTTGCGTGGAATTATGATCATCCATTAGAAAAACGAGCACTTAAACGAGGGTACGGAATCATTATTTGGCAAGAACAAGTTGTACAACTTATATCAGATGTGTCTGGTATGAGTCAGGCTGATTCAGACGAGATTCGTAGAGCTTTCGGTTATAGAAATAATGAGGACATCATTAATGGGTACTGGAAAAAGTTTTGTAATGGAGCTAAGAATCGTGGAGTGGATGAAAAAACTGCCCATAAAATTTTTTCCAAAATAAATGGGCATTATATGTTTCCTGAATCTCATTCACATGCGTTTGCCATATCAGCCTATCAAGCTGCTTGGCTTAAGTATCATTATCCATTGGAATTCTATGTCTCCTTGATGAACAATCAACCTATGGGATTTTATCCTATAGATACCATAAAACAGGATGCTAAAAATTTTGGAATACATTTTTTGAATCCATGTGTAAATATGAGTGAATCTGACTGTTCAATTAGAAAAGAAAACTTACTCTTGGGCCTTAAGTTTGTTAAAAATGTAGGAGTTACTCATGCCAATAATATTGTGAAGGAAAGAATAACGAATGGTTTATACAAATCTGTATCTGATTTCATATACCGGACGACTATGGGAATGGAGGCTCTTGAATCTTTAGTAATGGCAGGTGTGTTTGATAATTTATCAACCAATCGTAAGTCCATTTTATGGGAAGTAGGTCTTTATAAAAATTCTTTTAATAGTCAGATTTCTTTACCCATGGATATGGAAAATGAAATTCCATATATGGCTGATTTCACACCTTATGAAAAAATGATTGGAGAATATCGTAGTATGGCTATATATCCTAAAGGCCAGATTATGGAGTTCATTCGTAAGCGACTTTCAGAAAATGTGGTTAATACAAGAGATGTTTATTTAAAGGAAGAAGGTGAATCATTATTAGTTGCGGGATGGGTTATAGCAAGGCAACACCCTAGAGGTGCCCAAGGATCTATATTTGTCACTATTGAAGACGAATTCGCAGACTTACAATTAATAATATGGCCGCATGTTATTAACGATGTGAAATATGCGCTTAGAGAGGCTGTAATAATTGCTGAAGGCAAAGTTTCGCGATGGGATGGCACAACTAATTTGGTAGTGTCTCGTATGTATCCTGTCAGTCTAGATATTGACATGCCAATGACACACGATTGGCACTAAAAATGAATATGTGATGTTAATTTGTGGACAGTAATTCTCTTACAATGCTTCTTTCCAATTCTAGCCCTAGCATAGTTGTCAGTTCAGTTCTTCCATGATCTCCCACTGTTACTACAAATGAAACTCCTAGCAGCTGTCCCATCTGGAAATCTATTACTGTGGTGGAAAGAACCCCTTCTGCCCCATCCTGAACAGCTCGTATGCCCACCGAATGTTCGTAAAAATCGTCAATTTCAAGTTTTTCAACGGTGACTAGTTTTTGACCATCACCGATTTCCTTGCCTAGGTTTTCTTCAAATTGGTTTACAAACATGTTTGTCATCCAATTCTTAGCAGATGCTTCGTCTCTAAAAAGATGCACAATGGTCGCAGCCACTATGTCAGATGCATCGTTATGCTGTGGAATCGCTGTTGGCGACGCAAATTCACGTAGATAACCAGTTATGCGTCCTAGGTTTGTATAACTTTCCTCTGTATTTCCCGGAAAACCATGTGTTGCCATGGTTTTATTGTCCAAAAAACTCTCTCTTAAAAGTGTAAAATCTCTAAGTTCATTTGGGAGCCCATCGACTTTCAGAACCATGTTTTCCAAGGATTTATCACGAATTTCGTATTTTGATTCCGATATAAATCTCATAGTATTTCCTGAATTCCTAGGATGATTACATCTGACTGATTCTAGTATAGCCCACATTCCTCCTGAAAGAGAGATGGTTTCTTAGAATAAACATTTGATATATCACTCGTGATATATCAAATGTTTAAGGCTCAATAAGTACAGATAAAACTAACCCAATTGCAGCCCATTTATATCAGTGTGTCCCTTGGCAAAATCTTCCCCACTGGTAACTTTCCTGCCTTCTAATTGAACATTATTTATCTGTAAAGTACCTTCTCCGGTACCTACAAACATTTTTTTGTCTATTAATATAATTCCCGGGTCCAGCACGGGACAATCGACTGGTACTGCGTCAATTATCTTGAAAATCTTGCCGTCTAGAAATGTGTAGGATCCTGGCCACGGATTCAATGCTCGTACCAATAAAGATATTTTCGTGGAAGTTAGAGTCCAATTTATTAGTCCGTGTCTCTTTGTGAAGAAATGAGTATACGTGGCTTTGGAGCTGTCCTGATCAATAGGGTCAATGGTTCCTTTCGTTTGCTTGTCTAAGATATCTAAAAGTAAACTGGCACCAGTTTCGAAGAGGCGCTCCGTAAGGAGAGTACATGACTCATTTTTTTTGATTCTAACTTTTTTCTGACTAAGGATTGGGCCTGTGTCCATGCCGGCGTCAAGGGACATAACTGTAACACCTGTTTCGTTGTCACCGTTTAATATGGCACTTGCTACAGGGGAAGGTCCTCTGTAGCAAGGTAAAAGCGATGGGTGGATGTTAATGCAGCCATAGTCAAAAATATTTAAAGCCCGTTCAGGTAATATTTGCCCGTATGCACATACAATCGCAACGTCAGCATTAAAAGATTTGAAATATTTTATATCTTCATCGGTTGAGCCAAATTTTGTTGGTTGCACGATAGGTATTCCCTTTTCTAATGCATATTGTTTAACAGGCGGATTGATCAACTGCCTTCCTCTGCCAGACTTTTTGTCTGGTTGAGTATAAACGCCCAAAACAGAGTGGCCACCGGCTATTAAGGTATCTAAAACTTTCGTTGCGAAGAAAGGGGTGCCCATGAAAACGATTCGCATCAAACAATGTTCCTCGGTTATTATGGTTAATGAGACATTTTTTATACACCTTAGATCTTAACTGACATTAATAACTTTTGGTACTTTTTTGAATTTTTTTAAGATTACCGAATCTTTTTTCAGATGGATTTCTAGTAGATCCATCATCGTTTTTTTGTCAATATTAATCCTGACATTGGGATTCTTGTACCCACTGGTAATGTTGGAACCAGAAGAACAAGCCTCTCCAAATCCTCCGGGAGAGGTCTATGATCTGCAAGCAATGATCGATGATAAGTTCCCTTCTCCAGTTCATTTCGCTACCTTTGTTATTGAAGCAAAAAAGGGTGATGTCCTTACCGCGAATGTGTTAAGGGAATTGAACAAAAACAAACACAGCCTGTTGGATATGGACGATAGAGAGGAATTGAATGCGGGCACCTTACCCAAACAATCCTATTTATTTAGTTACTATGAGGATAGTTTAGGGGGTACCGTAACGGGATTAAGTTCTATTGTAGATTTCGTTGAAATGGATTTAGGCAAAGTTGGTGTTGGGTTAGTTACTGCGACAGATGAACAAGTTAAAGTTGCAATTCATAACCTGTTGAATGATTCTTCAACTTCCGGTATTTTGGATTTTCTTTCAGTTAGATCGAGTGTTCAAGTTCGAGTTGTTAATGGTCGGTCTATCGACTGGTGGACCTCTCCCGCTATGCTGGTTCACGCTGTTGCCCAAAATGAGAAACTAGGTGGTTCTGGATTGGAGATTGGATTGGGGGGAGGTACAGATGTGGTTAATAAAGAACACCTAAACCGAAAAATATTATCGATAGTGGGAGGAGAAAGGTCTACCTTCGATATTTGGGGAGTTGCTATTGATGTAAATCT
>MDTE01067329.1_pt1 | contig 25079 bp, 20 predicted proteins | sample 811231 | NCBI WGS metagenome assembly MDTE01 (sample SAMN05326651, study PRJNA326480) | marine metagenome | isolation source: seawater | place: Indian Ocean: Red Sea | collected 2010 | reverse complement strand
TCGCATCGACATCGATGGTTCGGTGACACGTGTCCTGACACAACCGGAAATCCAGCGCCCCAACGGAATTCACCTGTCACCCGATGAGAACACCCTGTACCTGGTCGACAGTTGTCCGGTGATCGACGGAAACCGAAAAATCTGGGCCTTCGACCTCTCCGAAGAGGGAACTCCCTCATCCCCGCGTGTCGTCTACGACTTTGCCCCGGGCCGCGGTGGAGACGGCATGGCTGTCGACAGCCAGGGCAACCTCTATATCGCCGCCGGGATCACCCGGTCGCGAGGAGTCCATGAAACCGGTGACATCCCGCCCGGGATCTGGGTGATCACCCCCGAAGGCGACGTCCGCGGACGGATCCCGATAGTCGAGGACGTCCTGACCAACGTGACCTTCGGCGGCGACGACCTGAAAACGCTGTACATCGCTGCCGGCAAGACACTATTTTCCACCCGGGTCGAGATCCCCGGCTGGGTCGTGCACCGACGGGACGAGCTATGAGCGGGACGGAGAAAGAATCGAGCCATCGTGATCACATCGAAGCTGCTGAAGGCATCAACGCCATCGGCTTCGCCGTCATCACGCTCTCGGACACCCGGACTGAAGCAACCGACAAGAGCGGGGCATGTCTTCGCGATGCCATCGAGGCGGCCGGCCATGTCGTGGCACGCTACCAGGTGGTCAGCGACGACCCCGGGGCGATCACCCAGGCACTGGATGCAGCGTTGTCCGATCCGGCCGTCGGCGTTGTGATCACCACCGGTGGAACAGGAATCTCGGCTCGTGACTCGGCCTACGAGACAATCTCGTCCCGCCTCGACAAGCGACTCGACGGCTTCGGCGAATTGTTTCGCATGCTGAGCTTCGAGGAGATCGGCGCCGCGGCGATGCTCAGCCGGGCTGTCGGCGGTATTGCCATGGGTCGCCCGTTGTTCGCCCTGCCCGGATCGACAGCGGCGGTCCGCCTGGGCATCCAGCAGTTGATCCTGCCGCAGGTCGGTCACCTGCACCACGAACTGACCCGGCACGCGACCGGAGCATGACAACCCAGCCGCCAGAGAACGGTCCGGGCCAAACGTGGGTGGGCGGGTTGATCCGTTTCAGTATCCTGGCCATCGTGCTCGCGGTGGTCGGTTGGCGAGGCCGGGAACTCTGGAACGATGGCCGCCGCCTGGGAGGCGACGTGACCTGGCAACCAGAATGGCTGGTGGCCGCGGCCATCGCCTACCTCGTCGGGTGGCTCCCCAGCGCGTGGTTCTGGAAAAGTCTGCTGGCCCGCTCGGGACATCCCCTCGGCTGGTGGCCGCTGCTCAGGGCTTACTACTGCGGTCACCTGGGAAAATACATCCCGGGAAAGGCCAGCGTCCTGGTGATCCGCGCCGGCCTGTTGAGATCATCGGGAGTGCCGGCAACCACGGCCGCGTGGACCGCCACATGGGAAACCCTGCTGGCCATGGGGGTCGGCGGAATCCTGGGGCTGGGACTGGCCCCCTGGCTGGTGACTGAGGAGATCCTGGCTGCACTGCCCGGCCCTCTGGCACCGATTGGCCGCCACCCGTTGATCACCGCCGGCGTCGTGGCGACCATCGCCCTGGCCGCCTTCCCATGGCTGACGCGACTGGTCACACGACTGACCCGCCGGATGACCAGGCAAGACACGGCCGACGTGTCGGTCTCGACCCGACAGGTTCTGATCGGATCGCTGGCCATGTCCGGAGGGTGGATCTGCCACGGCTTGAGCCTGTGGTGGACACTCGAAGGACTGGGGGCCTCGCCGACACCGGATTGTCCCGGGGAAACCCTCGCTGGAATGACCGCGGCGGTTGGGCTCGCCACGTCCCTGGGATTTGCCGCGATCTTTGCTCCCGGGGGAGTCGGCGTTCGCGAGGGAGTGCTGATCGAGGGCCTGTCGCGATCGGGAATCGGCTTGCAACCGGCCGTCCTGGGTTCGATCGTTCTGCGAGCCACGTGGTTACTGGCTGAATTGATCGCCTCCGCAGCCCTATACTATGGTCATCACCCTGCTCGTCCTTCCAGAAAGGATCTCCACCACTGATGCTCTCGATCGTTGTGCCCGTGTTGAACGAAGAGGAGAGCCTGGGCGAATTGCATGCCCAGATCGCCGCCACGTGCGACACCCACGAAATCGAGTGGGAATTGGTTCTCGTCGACGATGGATCAACCGACCGATCGTGGTCGGTGATCACATCGCTCGCCCAGGACCATCAGGCCGTCTCGGGCATTCGTCTGAGACGGAATTTTGGCAAGGCGGCAGCGTTGACTGCCGGCATGCAGGCTGCCACGGGTGAACTCGTCATGATGATGGACGCCGATCTCCAGGACGATCCTGCCGAGATCCCTGGACTGATCCAACGGCTTGACGAGGGATTTGACGTCGTCAACGGATGGAAAAAACACCGACTGGACCCCTGGCACAAGGTGTTTCCCAGCAAGGTGTTCAACAGCATGATCGGTCGACTCACCGGTCTGAAACTGCACGATCACAACTGTGGATTGAAGCTTTTCCGGCGCGAGGTGACCCGGGAGGTCACCATCTACGGCGAATTGCACCGGTTCATCCCGGTCATGGCCCACGCCCGGGGTTTCCGCGTCACCGAACAACCCGTCAACCATCGGCCCCGCCAGCACGGCCACTCAAAATACGGCGTCAGGCGATTTCTTCGTGGATTTCTCGATCTGCTGACGGTGAAGTTCCTCACCGGCTATGGCCAGCGGCCCGGACACATCCTGGGAGCCGTGGGCTTACTTTTCCTGGGACTGGGCACATTGGGGCTGGGATTCCTGGGATGTCTGTGGATCTACTGGAAGGCACGCGGACAGGACCCTGGAATCGGTGCCAACCACCTGCCGATGCTGGTTTATTCGGCCGCGTCTCTACTGCTGGGTGGACAGGCACTGTCGCTGGGCCTGCTGGCCGAACTGCTGGTGTCACGAACCGCAAACGCCGACGACACCTTCAGCGTGGCGGAACAGGTGGGCGGCCCCCCGGCACGACCGTTGACACCCTCCGAGGAACCTGGACCGAATTCAATCGGCCCCTGATATCTCACGATCCCGCTACGGGTCGGAGAAATCCAGCGTGATGGTCGACCGATAAAACTCCAGTGTCACACGCTGATTGACACGGCTGGAAACCGCACGCATCGCACTGACCGGCAAGGCACTGTTTTCCTTGTGGACAATCTCGCCATTGCGGAGATCGAGCACCAGCACGCCATACTCCGTTCGAGGCCTCGGTTGCAAAGCTTTCTGCACGGGTCGATAAACTCGGCTGGCAAATGTCAAAACCGGCAGATGCCGAGGCTGGTCCACTTCCACAGCCTGGTTCTCGATCTGAACCGGCCCCCAATTGGGTCGGGACACAGGTTTCCCGGCGACACCGTTGTTTCGGGCAAACGCCCAGCATGGCCCGTTCACAGTGATCGCTCGTGTGGAAGTCCCACGCACCCGGGTGTTACTCGGCAGATTGACCATCAGCAGGTACTGCCCCAGCGTTTCGACAACGACAAAAGACTGCGGCAGTGCCTTCGGATCGATCGCCAACTTCGCATCAACACGAACACGACCACTGGCGATATCAATCATCCGGAATCGCCCGTTGGGTTCCAGGACCCCCAATCCATCGTTGCCAACCACGACAGGACTGAGATCCCCGGCGAGTTCCATTCGGACGACAGTCCTGCCGGTGACCAGGTCCAGCGCCGAGACCAACTGGCTGTTTTTTCCGGTTTGCTGACTCACCACCCACTGCCCCACGCGGCCGATCACACCCTCGGATGGCAACGTCCTGGTGGCCACGGCACTGCCATCGGAGGCATCCAGGACCAGCACCTCGTTGCGTTCGTCCGGCTCAACACACACGAACTGATCGGTCCCGTACACCCTGCAGCCACGAGAGATTCCACCACGTCGCCACAAGACACGCCCGGACAACGGATCGGCCGCCTCGATCGCGGTTCCAATCTGGTAGGTCAGCCTGCGGGCTCCCAGTTGTCCAACGTGTCCGATCGGTCGACCGGTCGAATCGGTCATCTTGAACCACCGCGGACCGGGGCCGATCACGCCGGGCAGTCGGACGATTCTCGACTGCACACCGCTCTTGTCCTCGAACAGGTTCCGCCGCCACAACACATGGGGGTGCTGAAGATCGCCAAGCCCGTCGATGACAGCAAACCGGTTTCCCAGCACGATCAGCAACAGGTGGCCGTTGGCCTGGACAAAGTTTCCCTCGAATGCGTAGGGCACCCGTGCCTCGCTTCCGGGAACGGCGAGGTCACCGACGGTCGTCAAACGCCAACGTTCACGACCACGCTCGTCAAAGGCAATCACGTACTGCCTGCGATTGTCCAGCCGGAAACTCCCCCCCCGCCACGGCACCGGGCGTCGGCCGTGGAAAGGAATCGGGTAGGTGTTCACGCTGGTCCGCCGCTCCTCGTTCACCGTGGTCCCGGCCACCACCTTGCCGAGTTTCCAGTCGGGCAGCGATTCAACCAGGTCCTTGTATGCCGGGTCCTTGTGCCAGGCGGCAACAGTGGCGCGGCCGGTGCGACCCGGAACCAACTCCACTCCGGCAAACCGACCCGTTTCGAGTTCGCCTCTCAGGACCGATACCGCTTCACTCTTCTTCTGAGCCGACCACAACTGGGCCAGTTCGGCTGTAGCCTGTGCGGCCGCCGGCGGATCCACTCCGTTTCGCAAGGCCAGCAGCAACCGTTCTCGCTGGACGGCAGGAGTCTTTTCGGGAAGTTTCAGCAGCAATTCGATCCGGGCACGATCTGCAATCGGTTGGCCATCAAACAAGGTGATGAATTCGGACAACAGCACCGGGCTGGCAGCTCCCTTTCCGGCAATCGCCGACTCGAAGAGTTCCTGTCGCTTGGCCGCGAGGACCTGCTGCTGTTGCCCGGTCGCCCGTTTTTGGACCCTGGCCAATTGCGACGCGATCCACCGTGTCCGTCGCACCGACAGGTCCTCCTCAACCGGTTCCAGTTGATCCCGGCGGGCGTCGTCGGCCTGGTCGGTTCCGCCCGGTTTCGGGTGGTCGCCCAATTGCCGCAACGTCAGGTATTCCCGAAACGCCTCGACCACCTTGCCGGTCCGGGACAGCCCCGTTGCTCGCAGTCGACGAAACGCCAGTTTCTCGTCGGCAGAAGCCAGCAGGCTCTCCAGCCGCTTCGCCCGGTTGGCATACCGGTCGTAGTCGAAACGCAGGCCGTCGAGCAAAGCCTGGACCAGCAATCGCCGCACACCCGGGTCGGGTCGCGCTTCAAATGACGCAGCCAGGTCGGCCACAGCCGGTTCGTATTCGCCACGATGCAAGCGGCGACGTCCACGCAAGGCCAACGCCGTGGCATCCTGTTGATCCTTGCTCAGTCGTTGGGCAATTCGATCCTGCAACGCGGCGTCGGTTTCAAAAGCCACCAACTCGTTGTGTGAAAGACCCAGGAGCCGCCCGCCACCGTCGACCAGGTGCCCCACCAGACGACCGTCAGCCAACTCGGTCCGGGCCAACAGCCGCCCGCTGGCCAGGTCGATCGTGAGAATTGCTCCCCGGCGAGAACCACCGGTGGTGTCGCGAGTTTCCACCGGCAGGTGGTAGAGGGCTCCCATCCGCACACCAACTCCCGTCGGCCGGGGGATCGGAGTCGGCATCGCCCACGCCGCCCGACCGTCCTGCAGCCGAAACGCCTGGACACGAGATCGCTCGACAACCACCACCTTGTCCTGGTGCACGGCCGCGACAAAATGGGCTTGCCCCCGCGATCGACTCCAACGCAGGCGGCCTGTCTCCAACTCCAAGCAGTGCAATTGTTCCGAATCCCGCGGTGTCAGTACGATCGTGCCGTCAGAAATCACCGGCACCGAATCGAACCAGCCATCGGTCCGCGACAACTGGGAAATGCGGTTGGGCATCAGCACCCGCCGCATCGCCTGCTGGCGACTGTAGCCCGTTTGCCGTTGTGTGGGTCGATACGAATACGACCACAACAATTGCCGTCGCGCCACATCGACGCCCACCAGCAATCCCGATTCCGTCGGACACACCAGTACCCCGTCGGCGTAACTGGGACTCAACCCAGCAAGTCGACGACCGGAATGGGCCAAGATGTTGAATTCCGGCTGAGCGATTCCCTGCGACCACTCGACTCCAGTCCGTTCCACCCCGTCAACACGCCGGGGCCCATCCGGATGGATCGCCAGCAGCCGGATCTCACCATCTCTCTCGCCCAGGCAAAACAATCGTCCTCCAAGAGGCAATGGTGGCCCCAGGAAGAAAATGCCGTCGAGTTCGTTCTTCGGATCGCCACGTGGACCACCCAACTCCCAGACCAGCATTCCCTCGCTGGCCAGTTCGAATGCCAACAGGCGATTGTGGTCGCGCGGCACCCATGCTGCGGCCGTATCGGCTTGCCCCCTGAAAGCAGCTGGTGTGAACACCTGCAATCCGAGGACCCCCACCGAATCGACGGCATAAACGTGGCGACCGTCAGTCGACAGCGAACCGATCGTGCGGTCGTACCAGGCGCGTTGACCAAGGAACAACTGGCTGAGTGACTGCCGCATGGTGCGGCCACCAACCGAGTAACTGGGGACCTTGCCGTCGAGAACCCGTTCGAAAGCGGGGTCAACAGTGATGCTCTCCCACAAGTGTCGACCGCTGGGCAAATGAACCGCCTTGATGTCAAACAGGCTGCGGAACACGGCCACGTCACCGATGACCAGCGGGTCAACCGCCGGCAACAACAGTCCGTCACGAGCCCGCTCGCTGACCTCCAGTTCTCCCAGTTCGCTCATGACCTCAACGAGTCGATCCTGGCGATGAGGATCGTCCAACTCCCGTTGAAATGTCGCAAACGACCACTGGGGCCGGGCTCCGGGAACTGCCGGAGACGCGGACGCAGATCGGTCATGCCGTCCACGCCATGTCATCCAGTTCCCGGCCGACGTCCCCGCTGCAGTGAGCGGAGACTCGGAAAACCCAGCGAGGGCCTGGACCATCTCGGCCCGTGATCGCTGCCCCAGTACCGTTGCCAGTGCACCCCCGCGAGCCTTCATCCGGTTGCGATCGCCGGTCGACATGGCCAGGAGGATCGCCGCGGCGCGGGAAGGCCGACCGATACGAGCCCAGGCCAACGCCGAACGGACCGAGAGTGACGGCTCAAACTCGGTGGCTTTCATTTTCCGCAATTGGTCGTAACGCATCGCCGCCATCAGAGTCTGTCCCTGGTCCAGGCAACGATTTCCCAGCGAGTAGGTCGCCTGGCGACCGGCCTTCGTGTGCAGGTACTTGCGAGACACCTCCTCGAGTCGCTCACCAACAGCGACATCTCCAGCGGTTTCCAGCAACTTGCGAGCAATCGTGCCGTATTCCAGTTCGTAGGCCTCGCGGCCCCGCGGCCCAATCGTGCCCAGAAGCTCCGACGCAGCCAGCTTCAAACTCCGAAACGGCGCCGCAACATTTTCGCTCCCATCCGGCCTGGGCTCCCTGAAGAACACGTCCTCGTCGTGCTCCAGCAGGCTCTGCAACAACCGCACGGCCGACTGCACCTGCTTCTGGGCCATCAGCTCGCGAGCTTTCACCAGTCGCTGTACCAGGCGACGATCGGTGACATGCACCATCCGTGACCGGACATCCGAGGTGATCGGCATCGGTCGGCCCGGAAAGGGAGCAACCCGTAGCCGAACCTGGGCTGGCACACGTGACGGGAGAACCAGCACGAGCACGGTGGACGCCGCCACCAAATACTTCACCGGCATTGATCTGAAATACATCACGCAACAGTTCCGGCAGGGCCGACTGTTTGACCGGGTCTCCTACGGTCAGAATAATCGATCACATCCGTATTGCACACCGCATTCACTTCCTCCGACTCCCGGGACAGGGTTCCATGACCAACATCGATCTGACCACAACCAACACCGACGAGGTCGCCACCGAGCAATTGCAGCAGGCAATGCAAACAATCGAGACCTATTACCAGTCCCGAGGCATCTTCGCGGATCATTTCGGATTCGGAGACCGACCGGCAATTCTCGTTGTTGATTTCGCCAATGGCTGGACCGATGACGCCTATGCCGGTGGCAGCCGGAGATTGGACTCGCCGGTGGAGAATACCGCGAAATTGCTGGCGGCTGGCCGTGAACAGGGCGTGCCGATTGTCTACACAACCAGTCCCTGGCGACCACGGACCGCCGACCAGATGTTCAAGACCGCTGCCGACGTGTCCGAAGGATTCCGCCCCTGGGACGAACACGCCTGCCAGATTGATGACCGGCTGAAGCCGGCAACCGAGGACCTGGTGATTCAGAAGGAAAGTGCCAGTGCATTTGCCGGAACACACCTGGCCGGTTACCTGATCAGCCTGCAATGCGACAGCGTCCTGATCACCGGCTGCAGCACCAGCGCCTGTATCCGAGCGACCGCGACCGACGCCAAGAGCCTGAGGCTCAAGCCGGTCCTGGTCGGGGATTGCTGCGGCGACCGCGCAGCGGCCGCTCATGTGTTTACACTCTTCGACATCCAGGCTCGCTTTGCCGATGTCGTTTCGGTCGACGAGGCCATCGAGTCCCTGCTTCCCCAATAGCGCAACAAGAAGACCCGCCCCCCGGCGAACCGGAGGACGGGTCTTCTCTGAATCACTCTTGTCGCGAGTGGTTCAACGTCGACAGGTGTCGACTACTGAACCAGCGTCGAGGTGTCGCCAGCAACGGCCTTCAGAGCAGCCTTGCTGAGCTTGCCCTTTTCGAAACCCTTGTTGGACGCCACGCGACCTCGCTTCCACATCAAGACGGTCGTTTCCGCACCCTTGTTGATCTTGTAGGGCGGCGGTCCGCTGATGCCATCAAAGATGGTCAACGGCACATTCTTGATGCCGTGCTTCTTGGCAAGCGCCTTGAGCTTGGGCTCATCGGCATCGGGATCGTCGCTGAGCACAACGACGAAAGCCTTCAACTGGCTTGCCTTGTTCTTACCAACTGCTGCGTCGACTTGCTTGACCAGACCGGCCAAGTTGTCCGTGATCGTGCGGGTAAAAATGCCGACCACGGGACGGTTGCCATAGCGTCAGCGATAGCAGAGTTTTTTTCCGGCGAACGGACCGGTGATGTCCTGGACGTTGAACGCCTGAACACCTTGGCCAGGACGAAGTCCGGACTTGACATCTGCTGCTTCCGAAACGGCCGCCGCCACGATCAGCAACGCTGCAGACGAAACCAACATACGGTTCATCTCTCGTTCCTCCATCGCGCCTGTACGGGACCCAGTAACTCCACGGCTACTGCTGCACGGGATTGTATCCGCTTCACGGCAGCGTTGTCGAGAGTGTCAGTCACCTGAACACAATAAAAAACACCGATCAACCAAACCTGGGGACAATCCCAGTCCGGTGATCGGTGTGAAACGAACCCCACGCGTCTTTACTTGGACGCTTCAACTCCCAGGGTTTTCAGGGTCGCCGCCGCCGTCGTGCCGTCGCTAGCCGCCTTGACCTTGCGATCGACCTTCAGGATTTTGCCATTCTTGCCGATGTAGAAGGTCCAACGGAACGGAACCTGCCGCTTGTCAGTCACCACGCCATACGCCCGCGCGACCTTCTTGCCAGGATCGCTGAGAATCGGGTAGTCGACTTCCAGTGATTTGGCAAACTTGGTGTTCAATTCCACCGTGTCACAACTGGCGGTGAAGTAGGCAACGTTGAACTTCTTCAGCTCTTTGCCGCTCGTACCGAACGACTTGCACTGCTTGGTTCAGCCACCGGTGAAGGCTTTGGGGAACCAGGCCACAACCACCGCCTTCTTGCCTTTGAACTGGGACAACTTGTAGGTTTTTCCATCGCTGCCCTTGAGCGTAAAATTGGGAGCAGCGTCACCTTTTTTGAGCATCGGCGGCTCGGCGGCCGACGCCGAGTCGGCGAACAGACCCAGCGTCGCTCCAGCGGCCAGCATGGCCAGAATCTTCATGGTGGGATCTCCTCGGATAGAAAAAACACGTCGTGACCGCGGTGTATCATACGCGGCGGGCCTAGGCTACCGCGCCGGACCAGCGGAATTCAAACCGGGAGCCACACCGGTCGGTCACGCCAGTGCCTTGTCCAGGTCCGCACAGAGATCCTCCGGGTGTTCAATCCCACAACTGACTCTCAGCGTCCCATCGGTGATTCCCGCGGCCCGGCGAGCCGGTTCGTCCATCGACGCGTGGCTCATCGTCTCGGGATAGGAAATCAACGACTCGACTCCGCCCAGCGACTCGGCCAACTGGAACAAACCGGTTCGGGTCAAAACACGTTCGGCCATCTCGCGACCACCCTCCACATCGAAACTCAACATCGCTCCGAATCCGTCCTGCTGGCGGGCCGCCAGTTCGTGCCCCGGGTGACTGGCCAGGCCGGGATAGTACACCCGGGTCACCCGTGAGTGTGACTCGAGCATCTCGGCCACCGCCTGGGCCGCCAGTTGATGTGCCTCCATCCGTGGCCCCAGTGTCTTGATGCCACGGAGCACCAGCCAGGCATCGAAAGGAGAACAGGCCAGACCCAACGCATTGGTGATGTAGGCGATCCGCTCGGCGTGCTGTTCGTGGCGCGTCACCACGCACCCGCCAACAACGTCGGAGTGACCGTTGAGGTACTTGGTGGTCGAATGCATCACGACGTCGACACCGTGCTCGAACGGCCTCTGCAGGTAGGGCGAGCAGAACGTGTTGTCAGCGATCGTGATCGCACCTGCGTCGCCGGCTATTTCGCACACCGCCGCCATGTCGGTCACATGCAACAACGGGTTGCTGGGAGTCTCGATCCAGATCCCTCGTGTCTCCGGGCGCACCGCAGCACGGACCGCATCGAGATCCAGCATGTCAACGAACGTGAACTCCAGATGCTGGTGCGCCAGTATGTCGGCGAACAGGCGGTAGGTGCCGCCGTAGATGTCCTTGCCCGCGATGATGTGGTCACCCGACTGGAAGAGATACGCCGCAGCAGTAATCGCTGACATGCCCGTCGAAGTGGCACGACAGTCGATCCCACCTTCCAACGACGCGATGTTCTCCTCCAGTGCCTGGCGGGTCGGGTTTCCGCTGCGGGTGTAGTCAAAACCCCGATTCGTCTCGAGATCATCCCAACGAAACGTCGAGGTCGGATAAATCGGTGTGGTCGCACTGAGGTAGGCCGAGTCCTTGTCGACACCGACGTGGACACAACGTGTCTGGAATTCCATCGTTTCGGTTCCAGTAAATGAGAGCGGGACAGAGAACCATTGAGTCTATGCGACACCGCTCGTTTCGTTAACCTAGTCGCAGAGCAACACACGCCCACACGTCATGTTCTCATGCCACTGCACCTCCCCACCGATCTCGGTCGACCGATCCCTGACAGCCCACACGCGGTGTCGGCCTGCCTGCCGACATGGGCTGACAACATCGGCTACGAAGAGGGAGAACCTCGGGTCAAGGACAAGTTGACCACCGGGTACCCTCGCTTCGTCTACAACCGTTTCTGCCGTGACCTCTTCGACACCGTGGCCCAGGCGATCGACGAACCGGGCCAGGACTGCCTGGTATTCCCAACCCGGGCGGCAGCCGACCGAACCGCGACGTTCATCAACGCACACCAAGACGCGTTGGCGGCTCAAGTCGTACCGATCCCGGGGGCATTGGCCGACATCGGGCACGACAACGTGCACGCGGTGATCTTTCCCAGCGCATTGGCCCGAGTGGGCCAGGACGCCTGGCAACACATGGGCGAGGGAATTTCGTCACGCCAGGCCGAGGACTTGCTGGCCGGACGGATCGCTGAACCAGCCGAGGAGATCAACCAGGTTGTCACCCAGCGGGTGGCATCCCTGGCGGGCGTCCCCGTCAAACGCACCTGGCTGGCCTCGTGCGGCATGAGCGGTTTTGCCGCGGTGCACCGGGCCGTCGACAGCCTCACGCCCGGACTGGACAGCGTGCAATTCGGGTTCCCCTATGTCGATTCGCTGAAAGTCCAGCAATTGTGCGGATCGGCCGGTTGCTGGTTTCTGCCCCGGGGAGACCGGGCCGAGTTGGATCAACTGCGAGAGGCACTCGAAGGAGGCCGCCGCTTCAGCAGCGTCTACACCGAGTTCCCCAGCAATCCCCTGCTCGCGGTGCCCGATCTCGGGGAACTCTCGGAACTGTGCAGGGCCCACGGCGTGCCCCTGGTCGTTGACGAAACAATTGCCGGATTCGGCAACGTCGATGTGCTGCCCGTCGCCGATGTCGTCTGTAGCAGTCTGACAAAATCATTCTCCGGTGTGGGCGACGTCACCGGAGGCTCGATTGTGGTCAACCCACAGAGCCGATTCGCCGAGCCCCTCTCCTCCGCACTCGACGCATCTCCACCGGCGAGCCTCTACACCGCCGACTTGATCGTCCTGGAACGCAATTCCCGGGACTACTCGCTGAGGCTTCCGGTGACGTGCGAGAACGCAAGCCGACTGGTCGACTTCCTGCGAACACAACCCGGCGTGGCGACAGTCTACTTCCCGGACGACAAGAACCCCGCAGGTGACTGCAACCATGCGGCCCGATTCGACGCCTTCGCCCGCCCTGGTGGACACCGTGGACCGTTGTTCTCAATTCTCCTGGAGAACCCCGAAGCCACCACCGCGACGTTCTACAATGCCCTGGCGATCGACAAAGGACCCAACCTCGGCACCAATTACACGCTGGCCTGCCCCTTCACGATCCTGGCCCATTACCACGAACTGGAGTGGGCGGAATCGTGTGGCGTATCACGGCACCTGATCCGCGTTTCCGCGGGGCTGGAACCCTACGACCAACTGCAGGCCGCCTTTGCCAACGCCCTGGACGCCGTTTCAGCCATCCGTTGAAACACCCGGCAACCCGACGGTTCAGTCGTCCTGCTTGGCGTATTCGAAGAGTGCCGTGGACAGGTAGCGTTCGCCCGAGTCGGGCAATACAACGACAATCGTCTTGCCGGCGGCCTCCGGACGTGCGGCAACTTTCAGCGCCGCAACCATCGCCGCACCTGAACTGATCCCGCAGATGATCCCCTCTTCCTGCGTGATCCGGGGAGCCATTTCGAATGCTTCCTCGCTGGAAACCTGCACCACCTCGTCAACAAGGTCCATGTCGAGAATATCTGGCTTGAATCCAGCCCCGATGCCCTGGATCTTGTGTGGCCCGGGTCCTCCACCGGACAACACCGGACTCTCGACCGGCTCGACGGCGACCGATGTCACCGCGTGCCCTCGTTCATTCTTGAGGTACCTCGAGACACCAGTGATCGTACCGCCGGTGCCGATGCCCGAGACGAAGTAGTCCACGTTGCCGTCTGTGTCGTTCCAGATCTCGGGACCGGTGGTGTCAAAGTGCACCTGCGGATTGGCCGGATTCTGGAACTGCTGGGGCATGAAATGATCGTCCTGCTCGGCCATCTCTGTCGCCTTTCGGATCGCTCCCCCCATCCCGTCGGACCCCGGGGTCAGGATCAACTCCGCCCCGAATGCCCGCAGCATCATGCGACGCTCCACCGACATCGTGTCGGGCATCGTCAACTTCAACTTGTAGCCGCGTGCTGCACAGACATAGGCCAACGCGATCCCCGTGTTTCCACTGGTCGGCTCGACAACCGTCATGCCACTTTGCAGGGCACCGGACTGCTCGGCGTCCCAGATCATCGCGGCACCAATTCGGCACTTGACGCTGTAGGCCGGATTGCGGCCCTCGATCTTGGCGAGCACCGTCGCCCCGAGTCCCTCGGTCAGTCGATTGATCTGAACCAGCGGGGTGGAACCGATCGATTCGGAGTTGTCCTTGAAAATGGCCATGTCTGACTCCTGGTGGTTTGTTCTCTTGCCGTCGAGCCATTATGTGGCAAGCCCGCGTGGCGAGCAATCGTCGCCGATACGGACTCAGCAACCGACGGAGATTTTGATTCAACGAGTTGGGCGTGGTCGTACCGAGAAGCCACTGCCACGGATCACCGGCAACCTCATCCGAGACGCCCCGGCGGCCCGGGTGCGTCCGACGACCGGGTGCGGCCGTCGAGTCGTCCTCGCCTCGAAACCCGACGTCGGCCTGGCCCCGGACTCCACCTCGCCCAACAGATCGGAGACGAACTTGCGGCTGGCCCGGTTGATGATCACCACGCGACTGGCCGCCCGGGGATTGTCCGGTGAACGGATGATACAAACCACCTCGGCCCCCTCTGCCGCGAACACCGCTGCCTGCGCCGCAGCCGCCTCGGCCGCCGATTGCGACACGCCCCGACTGCGGCCACTGGTCGACCGGGGCGGCACAACCGGAGTCGTCCGGCCCGGCCCGGTCAACGACACCGGCACTGCCGGTTCCTTGGCGGCCGTCTTCACCGACGGTGGAGGAAAGTCGTCCAGGGACCGTCGAGAACCAACCGGTCGTGACACCGGGGTCCTGGCAGCCGTGGTGATCGTGTCCCGGTTCGGACCGGGCTGATCCCGGTGTGCCACCAGTGAATTCAGACGACAACGAACCAGCAGATCGTGGATCGGTCGCAGGCCGGCGTACAGGCCTCGCTGGTAGGTCGGATCGGCGGCAAAGCAGACTCCGACAACCCGACCGGCACCGTCGAACAAGCCGCCCCCACTGCGTCCCTGCAACGGCACCCCCGTGCACTCGATATTGTCCGGACCGAGGTAACGATTCAGCCTGGTGACGGCCACCAGTTCGCGAGTCGGCTGGTCTCCTCCATTGCAACCGAAACTGACCAGCCGCTGCCCGGCCGAAAGCTCCTCGCCCGGATCGGCAACTCGTGCGACGGGAAGCAGTTTGCGCGAGGCGATTTCGACCAGCCCCACATCCGACTCCAGATCATGCCCCAGCAAACGACCGGCGTACGAGGTCGAGCGACGGCCATCGAACACGTCGACAGTCAACCGACCACCCGCCCCCTTCCCCGTCCCAGCAACCGCACCAACCGTCTTCCCACGCGGATGGTAATTCCGGAACAGATGGCCACAGGTCAGGACAATGCTACGTCCCGGCCGGCTGTCAATTATCGTTCCCGAGGCAAATTCGTGCCCATCGGTTTGCTCGAGCCGCAGACGCACACAACTGGACTGCAGGCCGGTCCCCGCCGGCAACGTCGCGGCTCCCGTCTTGGCACGAACCACCGCCCCTTTCGGACCAGGTGGCTTGGCCGCTGTCCCGGCAAACTCGGTCAACCGGGCCGAAACCGATGGCCCGGGATCCTCATCGGGCTGCTTGTTGCTGCTGGCTCGAGCCAATTCAACCAACGAACGCAACTGCGACTCGGAGGTCACTCCGACAATCTTCTTCACCGCCCGTCCCGACTCGATCAACACGAAGGTCGGCAGCAACTTGATGTCCAGTTGGCGGGCCAGACGCGGTGCCCGTCGAATATCCAGTACACGGATCGGGTACCCCTGCCGCTTGAGTTTCTCGACCAACGGGCTCATCCGCTGACAAGCCAGGCAACCTGGCCCCGAAAACTCAAGAACCTCACCCGACTCGCCGATTGTCGGCGCCAAGCCCCCACCCGCCAGCAAGATCACCATCGACAGCCGGACAACCGATCCGACGGTTCGCGACCAGCAGCGAGCCGGGAAAGAACAAAACGTAGAAAAAGAATCGCTGAACGAAACTCGCAACATCACACCATCCCTGGCTATCGGCGAGCAAATTGTAAAGCTGTCCACGACTTCAAGCTGCGAATTGGCAAGTTTACAAGCAGACCATCCTTGGTCGGCTCACTTTTCGCCTATTCGCACCATGGGCACAGCAAGCACCAGGAAAGAGCGAATGCCGTGCCAAAGACCAACATCGCCCGGCTTGGCACCACTTGGTCGCCGCTGGGGAGTCCCGCGACTGCCGTCTCGGCAGCCTTGAGGCACCTAGATCCGATAGAACTTCTCGGCGTTCTTGGCGAACAGCTTTTTCTGGGCCTCCAATGGCCGATCCTTGACGATTGTCTTCAGGGCCGCGACCCATTGAGCAAAAGTGGCCCGCAGCCGACACACGGGCCAGTCTCCGGCAAAGTACGCCCGATCCTCGCCAAAGGTGTCGATGCAGAAGAGCATGTTGGGTGCCAGGTCTGCCGCTTTCCAGTTCTCCGACGCCGTGACCACGATTCCCGAGATCTTACAGACGACATTCTCGTGCGCAGCCAACGCCTTCATCCCGGCCATCCACTTCTTCCGGAGTTCCGCATCGTCGGAAACGACCGGCATGTTGCCGCAATGGTCGACAACAAACATCGTCTTGGGACACTTTTCAACCAGGCGTGCCCCGTCAGCCAACTCGTCAGGCCGCATGCACAAATCAAAGCTCATTCCCAGCTTGCCAAGCAGTTTGACGTTCTTGACGAACCGCTTCTGGAGACAAAGCCCCTTGGGACGATCGGGATCGTGGAGCACCGTACGGACACCCCGGACGTAATCGCTATCCTCGTACTGCTCGATGTACTTTTTGAAGCCACGATCGTGAGGGTAACCGCCGATGACGGCGGCTTTCATCGGGTTCGACTTGTCGCGGCACATTTCGATCACCCACTCCGCCTCGAGATCCTGGTCCTCCTGGCGGACGTTGACTTCCATGTAGACCGTCTTGGAGACCCCCTGCCCCCGGGTCGCCTCGAGATAATCCTTCATCAGGAAATCACGATTGATCGACTTCACACCCTCGTTCTTCAGCCACGGCAGGGTGAGTTTCTTGAGATCCCAGAGATGCTGGTGCGTGTCGACGATGGGAATCACGGGCTTGGAATCCTCCGCGGCGCTAGCCGATCCTGGGCCGAGATCGGACAGGAGAGTTGTGGGAACAACGAAAGAACTGGCCGCGGCTGCCGTCTTGGCCAGGAACTCGCGGCGGTCGGTGGTGTGTGGGAGTTGAGTCATGGTGATGCCATCTCTGGATGGAATGGAACGAGAAGATTTGTGGCTCATCGTAGCCAAGAAACACGGCGGTGGGCAGTCTCCAGCCTCGCGGGAACCCGAAGGGACGGGCGTCAAAACCTCCCGAACACCCCCGGTTAAAACAATCCGGTTGTAACGATCGCAGGAGCCACGACCGCAGGGACCTACTGTGCGTGTCGAAACGGCGGTGGCGGTTCCCCCGACTGGCACACGCCGCTCGTGGCTGCCGCTGTTCTCAACCCCCGTTGAAGTGGACCGGTACGGCGATGGCGTCCGATTTTCAGAGAACACTCTGACAAACATCCAAGTCCCGGTGCGGAGCACTCACAATCCCACCGGTACAAGACACAACCGCCGAGCCCCACCATGTCGACATCATCCACACCAGTCGCTCCCCGAATCGATCACCCGCCGGTTGCCACCACCACAGACGGCTTGCCCCTGCCGGCTCCCCCGCACCGCACCCTGTTGCTGCTGGTGCTGACACTGCTTTCGGGACTGGCCGTCACCAACTGGCTCGACGACAGGTCGGCCTCGCGGACGCTGGTCGGATACCTCAGGGCCCAACAAAACGCGATCGTGGCACCGGTCGACGCAGTGGTCCGGGAATTCCGTCATCAACCCGGTGACGTGGTCACCCCGGGCACGGTGCTGGTGTTGCTGGCCGACGAACAACTGGAGCGACAGGTCGCCGACCGGGGCGCCACCCTGCCGACGCTCGAAGCAACGCTCTCCCAGGCACAGGCCAGGGCTGACGTCGACCTGGCACTGAAACTGCGAGACCTGGAACGCGAGGAATTCGAAGTGCGTTCACTGGCAGCCAACCATCTCGAAAAACAGTACTACAACGAGTTCATGCAAACTGCCTGGGAAGAAATGCTGGACCGCAGCGACGGACTGGCCAGCATCGGCGGCAATGACCAGATCTACCGGCTTGGCACCCTGCCCCAGATGCTGACCAGCGATGCGGTGCGAATGAAGGCAATGCTGCGACAACAGGCAGCCCGCAACGCGGCTTCGATCAGTGCCACCCAGGCCAAGCTGTGCCGCGAACGACTTGACCAGATCAACCGGCTGCGAGGCAGTCTGCCCGAGAAGTTCCGGACGGCCAACGGCGTTGATGTCATCACCCGTCAACTCGCCCATGCACGCAAAACACTGCAGTCACTGGAGAACCGCCGCGGACGCCTGACTCTCACCGCCGGAGCCCATGGCACCGTCGGCCTGCACCTCAAGCAGCCCGGTGATCGCGTGACCGGTGGCGAAGCCATTGTCGAACTCTACGACCGCGAACGGCAGCACATCGACCTGCCGGTCCCCAGTCGCCAGATCAACCAGTACCCGATCGGGACACTTGTCCGACTGCGGTTTGCCGGTTCGATACGGTGCCGGGGACGCGTGGCGATCGTGCCTCCTCACACCGAACAGGATGTGGAGACTCCCGCCGGTGTCGATCCACTGGTGCGAGTCACCGTCGAGCCGATTGGCAGGCTGTGGCCGGATGTTCCCATCGGCTCATCGGTCGAGGTCGAGGTCGAGTAATCCAGTAGTCGAGGCAACCCCGGTCGCTCACACACTCGCCACGCTCACGATCTCGTCGATGGAAATTGGCCCGTACGTCAATTGACCGTCCCGGGCATCGACGACGACCAGTTGACCGGGCCCCGCGGCCCGGGCGTCGGGAAATCCCACGAGTTCCCGGCCGTCCACGAGCATCAACCGCACCGGGCGGGTTTCATTGACCCCGGGCAGATCGTCAGCAACCAGTGCCGGGAACCGGCTCCAGGCCCAGGTCCACAGCGTCGATTCGGCGTCCACTTTGCCGGCGATGTCCAGCCACTCCTCGGCCGCTCTCACCAGATCCGACCGGACCGCCTGCCGACACCACGGAGCCAGTTCCTCGTCGATCCACCGTCGCCGCGACACCACCAGTTCGTCAAATGTGGTCATGGCCGGTCCTCTTTCGTCACAGGACTACCAGGACTTGGACCAACTGGTGAACATCATGAAGTCGGTTTCCAGCTGGACACCGTCGAGATCCTGGTAGAACGGTTTGACCCACTCGAAGTTGATTCGGCTGCCACCCTCCAACATCCAGACCAATCCCAAGCCGAGGTTGACCGAATCCCCGCCTCGCATGTTGGTCCGTGCCATCGGTGACATCGCGGGATCCAGGTCGGCATCGGCACCGGAAAAATTTTCCCTCATCAGCCCTTCAAACCGCACGCTGGTGCTGACCCGCTCTCCCAAAAGCCACGAGTACCATCCGCTGACGGAGTAAGTGTTGCCCACCGAGTAGTCCCGGTAGTTGGTCCCAATCGGAAGATCGGCCTGGAACTGGATTCCGTGTCCCCCATCCTCCCGGTACCCCTTCCAGGTCAGCCCTGGCCGGGCGTCAAACGTGCCACTGCCCAGCCGCATGGGATAGGGCAGACGGGTGGCCATGCCGCCCATCGCTGCGGTCGTCGTGTTGTTCAAATCACCGGTGGGAACGCTGAAGCCCAGGTTGGCAATCCACTCCGAGTCCTCGTCCTTATCGAGTAACCACAACGCTCCGGCGGCCATGTCGTCAAAACCCTCGTTGTGGGTCCGAAACCTGGTGCCATTCATGCGACGGTGATCCATGGTGACCGAGGTCCACATCGGCATCAGGTACAGGGTGAACTCGTCGCTGGGGGCGTACATCAGGTGAAACATGTGCATATCCATGTGCATTCTCGTTCCGGCGACCATGAACATGGATCCCATCGACCCTGTCGCCATCAACGCTCCAGCGTCACTGACCTTGTCGGTTCCTGTTCGATTGTCGTCCATCGACATCGTCATGAACTTGTACTCGACCATCACTTCGCCCGTCTTGTGGGCATGGTCACCCATCAGGCCAGCCGGTGCGTGAGTGTCTGGACGAGGAGCAGCGCCGTGATGGTCACCCTCCTCGTCAAGCCGGTCCAGAACACCAGTGAGCAATGAGGTTTCTGCAGCTGCCGCCACTGTCGAAGTGAATGCCACGAGCACCACGAAAAACGAGAGACACCGTGCAACCGACCGTGCCCACGCCCGTGGACAACAACGTGAGCTCAACACATTGGGCATCTTCAAGTTCCCTCCAGTGAAATCTCGCTTTCCCACGATCTTCTGGTCCAGGAGAGCACCCAACGTCATTATCGGCACAACCATCTCGATCGGCTTCTGCGGCAAACGCATCCCGCAAAGTCATCCCAATCGGAACAACCCGACCAGTCTCGTGGAAACGGCTGGACTTCCGAGCACTCACTCGTCGGTCACGCATCCCATCGATGCCGACCGGACGGTGCGGATGTAGCGTCCCAAAGTGCCCCGCGTGTGCTTCAACGGTGGGGACACCCAGGCTTCGCGGCGACGTGTCAATTCCTCGTCGCTGACGTCCATGTCGATTCGCTTTTGCTCGGCGTCGATCGTCACACGATCACCGTTCTCGACCAGGGCCAGCGGCCCCCCCTCCTGAGCCTCTGGCGTGATGTGGCCAACGATGAACCCGTGTGATCCGCCGGAGAAGCGGCCATCGGTCATCAACGCAACGTCATTGCCCAGGCCGGCTCCCATGATCGCAGAGGTGGGCGTGAGCATTTCCGGCATTCCCGGCCCGCCCTTGGGCCCCTCGTACCGGATGATCACCACGTCACCTTTGCCAATTTGTTTCTGCTCCAGTGCCTCGAGCATCTCCTCTTCAGCATCAAACACCCGGGCCGTCCCCGAGAAGACCAGTCCCTCCTTGCCGGTGATCTTGGCCACAGCTCCTTCCGGGGCCAGGTTTCCCCTGAGAATCTGCAGATGGCCGGTCGACTTGATCGGATCGGACGTGGCCCGCACGACCTCCTGCCCCGAGGTCAACTCGGGGACATCCGCGACGTTCTCGGCCAGTGTGCGACCCGTCACCGTCAGGCAATCGCCCTCGACGAAACCCTCGGCCAACAGGAATTTCAGCACAGCGGGTGTTCCCCCCACTCCATGCAGATCGGCCATCACGAATTGACCGCTGGGCTTCAAATCGGCCAAAAACGGCACACGGTCGCTGGTCACCTGGAAATCGTCTATCGTCAGATCGACTCCCGCCGACCGCGCGATGGCCACCAGGTGCAACACCGCATTGGTGGACCCTCCCAGCGCCATCACGACCACCATCGCGTTTTCCAACGCCTGCCGGGTGATGATGTCACGGGGCTTGATGTCCTGCTCCAACAGGTGACGGATTGCCGCCCCCGCACGGTGACACTCGTCAATCTTGTCCGGATCGATGGCCGGGATCGAGGAACTGTACGGCAATGACAGCCCCATCGCCTCGATTGCCGAGGCCATTGTGTTGGCCGTGTACATGCCCCCACAGGCCCCGGCTCCCGGACAACTCTGCTCAACAATCTCCTGCCGCTCCTCGTCACTGATCGACTCTGCCAGGTACTGACCGTACGACTGGAAAGCCGAGACGATGTCGAGTTTCTTGTCGCCCAGGCACCCAGGCTGGATCGTCCCGCCATAGACCATCAACGCCGGCCGGTTGACCCGGGCCATGGCCATCACGCAACCCGGCATGTTCTTGTCACAACCGGGCAAAGTCACCAGCCCGTCGTACCACTGCGCCCCCATGACGGTTTCGATCGAATCGGCGATCAGGTCCCGTGACTGCAACGAGTAGGACATTCCCTCGGTGCCCATCGAAATGCCGTCACTGACACCAATGGTGTTGAATCGCATACCCACCAATTCGTTCCCGGTGACACCGGCCTTGACCGCTTCGGCCAGCTCCAACAGGTGCATATTGCAGGTGTTGCCCTCGTACCACACGCTGGCAATCCCCACCTGTGGCTTGTCCATGTCCTCCCGGGTCATACCCGTGCCGTAGAGCATCGCCTGAGACGCACCCTGGGAACGGGGCTGCGTGATCCGGGCACTGTAGCGATTCAGTCCGTCACCGACCGGTTGATTCATCTTTCACGTCTCCGAGTGATCTCAAGTCGCAAGCTCTCACTTATACAGCACGCCCCAAGGGCCAGAAAGCGACGAACAGATTCCGCAATCACGACACTCGTGCCGTTGGCCCTCGGACTTGGTATCGTATTGACAACGCCAGCCGACCGACTGGTATCAATCGGTGAGTCGACGAGCGCCAGATTTCACTTTCAGTTGTCACTCTGAATACTGGCGCCCAAAAACCTGTAATCGAAGGGCAGACACTTGAGTGGTCAATGGGTCAGATTCAGTGATGCTTTGCAGTCACTGGATGTGCACGAAGCCGTTCGCGCCACCGGATTTTTGGACCGATGTCTTCAATCGGTTGCCGAATCTCCCGACGAGCCAACTCTGCTGGGTGGTTTGTTGCCCGAACTGGTCACCGAGTTTTCGGCGCAGTGGTGCGGCGTCCTGGTGCGGAAATCGGGATGGGATCTCGAATCCGAGTACGGCCGCCAGCAACCCGCTGATTGGCCCATCGAGTTGCTCCAGGAGTCACTGGACCGCGAGGCGGCCGGTGGCCAGCCAATCGACAACCCGAACGGGTGGACGGTGGCCGCCGTCCCCCTGGACGATTCAGCGGCATCCGCATCAGTCCTGCTGCTGGCCGGCGGACACCTCGATCTCGCGCAACTCCCACTGCTGGCCATCGCGGGACGTGGGTTGTCGGTGGCCCGGGACCTGGCCAGCCATTCGGATTACGCGACACGGCGTGCCGATCGGCTGGCGGCAACACTGAAAGCATCGGCCGGATTTGCCGGAGTGCATGAGATGGTCCCGTTGCTGGAGCAGATCGCGGATGTGGCCACGGACCTGTTGGCCTGCGACAGGGCGAGCATCTTCGTCCACGATCAAGAACGCAATGAACTGGTCGCCTGCCCGGCACTGGGCGTCGACAGTGGCACGCTGAGGATCCCTGACGACGCTGGCATCGTCGGCGACGTCATCCGCAGTGGCCAGGCCGTCCAGGTCGACGACGTGACGACCGACGAGCGTTTCAACCCCGAAGTGGACAAGGAGACCGGTTACACCACGCGCAACCTGCTGTGTGTCCCATTGCGAGATGGGGAGGGCGAGATCATGGGAGCCTTCGAGTTGATCAACCGCCTCCAGGGACATTTCGACCAGGACGATCTGGAGGCACTGGAACACCTCGCAGGCCACGCTGCCGTCGCATTGGCCAACACCCGGGAACACCAGCGGCTGTCACGCAGCCGCGACCAGTTGACCGAGCAGGTGGCCAGGGGAGCCCGACTGATCGGAAACAGTCCCGCGATCATCGCCCTGCGAGACACCATCGAGCGATTGGCCAACACCGACCTCCCGGTCCTGGTTCTCGGTGCCAGCGGAACCGGCAAGGAAGTCGTCAGCCGGGCTCTGCATGTCGGGGGATCCAGGGCCGATCAACCGTTCGTCGCGGTCAACTGCGCGGCAATCAGTGAGACGCTGCTCGAGAGTGAACTCTTTGGACACGAAAAGGGAGCCTTCACCGATGCTGCCGAAACTCGCAAGGGAAAATTCGAACTCGCCGACGAGGGCACGTTGTTCCTGGATGAAATCGGTGACATGAGCCCGGGGGGACAAGCCAAGCTTCTCCGGGTCCTTGAGCAAAAGGTCATCACGCGGGTGGGAGGCTCGCAGACCATCCCGATCAACGTGCGAGTCATTGCCGCCACCAACCAGGACCTCTCCGAAGCCGTCAGTGAGAAACGATTCCGCGAGGATCTCTTTTACAGGCTCTCTGTGGTCACGCTCGAACTCCCCCCACTGTCGGATCGTCCCGAGGACATCCTGCCACTGGCCGAACACTTCCTGGGCGATTTTTGCGTCGAAGCCGGACGGTCGCCTTTGACACTGGCTCCCGAAGCCCAGCAGCGACTGACAGGACACACCTGGCCGGGCAATGTCCGGGAACTCAGGAACCTGATGGAGCGGGTGGCTTTCCTCTGCCCCGGAGATCAGATCGAAATCGATGACCTGGCTTTTATTCTCGCCCCCGGACGTGAACCCGATGTCGAGATGCCCGCCGACGCTGGATTGGCCGAGGCAACTCGACGATTCCAGGTTGACTACATCCGTCGCTCAATTCGGCTCGCAGCAAACAATATGACCGAGGCCGCCCGGCTCCTGGGACTGCACCGCTCCAACCTGTACCGGAAGATGGGGCAGTTGGAAATGACCGAGTCGGAACAGGAACCACCGACAGAGTAGGAGTCGGTGGCCGCCGGAAAAAGACACGCGGCGGCCAATCGTCGCGTCCACTCGCGACGGCAGGGCTCGTCCGCTTCCTCGCGTGCCTTCTCCGACGACCGTCCTTCAAGCCGCAGCACGGCACCGTGCCGTGACAGCTACCGGCCAAAAATCCCAATCGACACTCCGCTGCCAAATCCGCCACGGCTGTAGCCGAAACTGAAACCGGGACGTCGAAAGGAAATTCCCACCGCAGGAGCACAGTAGTTGTGGTTTGAGTAACCGAAGGACGAGTACGAGTAGGGAGAGTAGTTGAGCCGGTAATTGGTCAGCGGTACGTATCTCCTTTGCACTTGACGCACCGGGCGAACAACCCGGCGAGACCGGGAGAATCCGTAGGCACTGACCGTCCCCACGCCACTCTTGCGAACGGGGCCGTAATACGATCGCACGGCCCCCGCATTGTTCCCGGGAGCGGTACTGACAGAGCGACGTACCGGCCGGTGGCCAGCTCGAGCCGACCCCGCTGTCCCCACCACAACCAGCATCGCACCAAACACCGACAGTCCCAAAGCCAATTTCGCGGCCTGCCATCGAGTTGCCATCGATCCACTCCCTCTTGTTGTTGGGTACTCGGGGTTTCGTTTCCCGGCATCCGGCCCGCCTGGCTGCCGTTGATCCATCAGTTTGCACTCGGCATGCCAAAACTGGTTTCACAACAACAGATGAATTCCCACGGTCTATAACCCAAGCCAAATCAACGACTTGAAGCACTTGGGCTACAAAAACAAACGGGCCGAGATTTGTCTCGGCCCGTTTGGGAATCGCCGATTGTGTCGCATCAATGACTCATCGCGTGTTCAGAGTGATGACACGATCCTAGACCACCGGATTGATCAATGACCCGATGCCACCGATCGAGGCGACAACCGTATCACCAGAGCGAAGGAACTTGTTCTTGGCCGATCCAACGCCCGAGGTCGTCCCGGTGGAAATGATG
>MDTE01055852.1_pt1 | contig 25088 bp, 25 predicted proteins | sample 811231 | NCBI WGS metagenome assembly MDTE01 (sample SAMN05326651, study PRJNA326480) | marine metagenome | isolation source: seawater | place: Indian Ocean: Red Sea | collected 2010 | reverse complement strand
ATAGGATCTCATCAACCTCAAAATAGTTACTTGAATATTTCATCTATAATGTCTGCGGTAGATTTAACAGGAGCAGAAGCTATTCATCCAGGTTACGGATTTTTATCTGAAAATGCAAAATTTTCTGAGATTGTAAATAAACACGGTATAAAATTCATAGGTCCTAGTGCAGAAATAATTTCAAAAATGGGAGATAAAATTGAAGCAAAGAGAATTGCAAAAAAATTTGGCCTTCCTGTAATTGAGGGTTCTGAAGGAAGTGTGAAGTCATTTGATGAAGCAAAGTCAATTTGTAAAGAAATTGGATATCCTGTTTTAATAAAAGCTGCAGGTGGAGGTGGTGGAAAAGGAATGAAGATTGTTGAGGAAGAAAGTCAGTTAGAAAATTTATTTCTTACAGCCAAATCAGAAGCAAAAAAATTTTTTAACAATGATGAATTATATATAGAAAAATATTTTAAAAATCCAAGACACATTGAGGTTCAAATTATGTCTGGTAAAAATAAAACTGTACACTTGGCTGAAAGAGATTGTTCAGTGCAAAGAAGACATCAAAAATTAATTGAAGAAACTCCAAGCCCAGTTTTAAATGAAGATGCAAGAAAAGATCTTTTTGAAAAAACCGTAAAAATGGTAGAACAAATAAATTATGAGGGAGCTGGCACAGTAGAATTTATTTATGAAAATGGTAAATTTTATTTTCTTGAGATGAATACAAGAGTTCAAGTTGAACATCCTGTGACAGAAGTACAAACAGGTATTGATATAGTGAAAGAACAGCTATGGATCGCTTTTACTGGCAATACTGCTTTAAAACAGAGTGATATAAACCCAAGAGGACATACTATTGAATGTAGAATAAATGCTGAAAATCCAGCATTAGATTTTCAACCAAGCCCAGGTACAATTAGTGTTTGCCATCAACCATCTGGTTTTAGAACAAGAGTTGATGGATCGATATTTCAAGGTTGCAAAATTACTCCTTATTATGACAGTTTAATAGCTAAAGTAATTTGCAAAGGCAGGAATAGAACCGAAGCTATTCAAAGAACTTTGAGATCACTTGATGAGTTTGTCTTAGAGGGAATTACCACAACTATAGATTTACATAAGAAAATATTAAATCACGAAAAATTTGTAAATTCTGACTTTGATACAAATTGGCTTGGTAAAGAAAAGTTTTATTAGGCTTTTTTACAATTTAAAAGTTGAAGCCCATATATAGCATGGTCGAATGGAGTCAAATTTGGATCTGATGCAAAAGTCCATCCATTAAAAATAAAAACTTGTTCATTTTCGTTTTTAGTCAAATCTTTAACCTGTATATATGCTACGCTATCTATTTTATTATTTACTCTAACTTTTCCACATTGAAGGATTTTTATTTCAAGCGGCCCGAATCTTTTAATCTCATTCAAATTTACAATCAATTTTGAAGATTTAGCAGTAATTTTATCTAAACCTATTAATATTGCTTGAGATGATTTTAAATAAATTTTACTTTTTTTTTCTTTAAGTTTTTTATTTGATGAAATTACATCATTTTCTTGCTCTGGTTCTTCAAAACTAGGCTTAATTTTTTCAACATTTATTAAAGGAGAGGTTACTATTTTTTCTTCAGCTAATGTAAAATCAAAAATAATAAAGTAAAAAATTATGGCAAGTAAAAGTCTATTTCCAGGTTTCATATTTTTGTTTTATACTATTTTTTCTTATTTTAACTGGTTTAAAACTATTCTCAGTACCAGTTTGATTTTCAAGATGTTTTTTTTGCCAAGGATATTTAGTTTCTTTTCGATCAGGAATTTTATCTACTGTGTGATGTATCCAAAGGTACCAATCAGAAGATATTTTTGTAGCCTCAATATTCTTAGCGTAAACTACCCAGCGTTCATTTTTTTTACTTTGATAATACTTATTTCCATACTCATCTGATCCAACATGTTTTCCAAATAATAAAGTTTTTAAAAAGGTTCCAAAAGTTTGTTTGTTCCACCAAGTAAAAATTATTTTCAAGCTCATATCTTTAAAATTTTAAATCCACACAATTTACAATTGTATTATTAAGTAATAGACACCTTATACAATTAATATATATCTTATTAAAGAGATTCCTTAGAATATTATGAAAAAATACGTCGTCGAAACTTACTATACTTGCACTTTTAAAACAGTTCATAATTTGGACAATCTTGACGATGTTGAACTTGCTAAAATTGATCAAAGGACAGATGGAGAAGTAGAAGTTTTAGATGTTAAACTTAATAATAGAAAAACTAAAAAATTAGGTATGAAAAAAGAGGAAAAAGTGCAAAATTCAAACATAGACAAGTCAAAATCAAATAATATTTCTAATCAAATTATTGAAAAAAAGAAAAAGGAAAGTGAAAATCCTATTAATTTAAAAATAAAAAATAATTCAAGATTCAAAATGCCAGATAGAAGAAAAGGTTATATTCAAAAAGCACAAATTGGTGACCATAAAGTTTACCTACATACAGGTGAGTACGATGATGGAAAAATAGGAGAAATTTTCATAGATACAAACAAAGAGGGAGAATTGGTTAAAGCAATGATGAATAATTTTGCAATTGCGATCTCACTTGGGTTGCAGTATGGAGTTCCACTTGATGAATATGTTGATGCTTTTATAGATACTAAATTTGAACCGTCAGGGAATGTAATTGGCAATGATAGAATATTAAGTGCTTCTTCAATTCTTGATTATGTTTTTAGAGAACTTGCAATTTCATATCTAGGTAAAGAAGAATTGGCGCATACTCCATCAATAGCGTCTTCTAAAAATATTAATATAAACGAGGGAGATGATAAATTTCTTAAAATTGTAAAAAATATTACTTCAAAGGGTTTTGTGCGTAGTAATTACGAGGAAAAATTAGTTGATCTCTCGGATGTAAGAATAAATTTAAAAACTAAGAATTAGTTTTTTTTATATCTTTTTTTATACCTAATTCTTTTAATTGTTTATCATCAACATCTGATGGTGCTTGCATCATTAAATCTTGAGCATTCTGATTCATGGGAAATAAAGTAATTTCTCTTATATTTTCTTTTCCAGCTAACAACATTACTATTCGATCAATACCAGGCGCTATACCGCCGTGGGGTGGAGCTCCATAACTTAATGCATTTATCATTCCGCTAAATTTTTCGTTCACGTCTCTTTCACTATACCCAGCTATAGAAAATAATTTATACATTAATTTTGGAATATGGTTTCTTATTGCGCCTGAAGATAGCTCTATACCATTACAAACTATATCATATTGGTAAGCCTTAATCTTTAAAGGCTCATCAAAGTTTAAATCTTCTAAATTTCCTTGTGGCATTGAGAACGGATTATGACTAAATACAATTTTTTTTGCGTTTTCGTCATACTCATACATTGGGTAATCAACAATCCAACAAAAAGTAAACTGATTTTCATCTATAATATTTAATTCTTTTGCAATTTTTTCCCTTGCTTGAGATAATATTTTTGTAATATCTTTTTCTTTACCACAAGCAAGAAAAATACTGTCGCCTATTTCAGCATTACAATTTTTCATAATTTCTTTTAATGAATCCTCACTAAAAAATTTTCCCACTGGGCCCTTTCCTTTAATTTCATTTTGTTGCTCTAATGTAAAATATGCTAATCCTGATGCACCCTGTTCTTTTGCCCATTTATCGATTCCATCAAAAAAACTTCTAGGCTTATCTTTAGTATTTTTAGTTACTATAGCTTTTACAACAGAACCTGTTTTTACTAATTTTTTAAATATATCGAATTTTACGTCTTCTCTTTCAAATAAGTCTGTGATCTCTTTTATTATGAGCGGATTTCTTAAATCTGGTTTATCAGTGCCATATTTTTTTATAGCATCGTGATAAGGAATTTTGACAAATTTTTCGTTTATTTTTTTTCCTCTCGAAAAATTTTTAAATAAACTTATCATTAATTTTTCAACTACATCAAAAACGTCCTCTTGTTCTACAAATGACATCTCTAAGTCTAATTGGTAAAATTCGCCTGGACTCCTGTCTGCCCTTGCGTCCTCGTCTCTAAAGCAAGGTGCAATTTGAAAATATTTATCAAACCCGGAAACCATAATTAATTGTTTAAATTGCTGAGGCGCTTGAGGCAGGGCATAAAATTTTCCTGGATTTAATCTACTCGGAACTAGAAAATCTCTCGCACCTTCTGGACTTGAGGAAGTTAAAATTGGAGTTTGATATTCTAAGAAACCTAATTCAAGCATCTGAGATCTGATATAAGAAATTACATTAGATCTTAAAACAATATTGTGATGCATTTCTTCACGTCTTAAATCAAGAAATCTATACTTCAATCTTATTTCTTCAGGATATTCTTGCTCGCCAAATACTGGCATTGGTAGTTCATTCGCATTAGACAGAACTTCAACAGCTTCGATTGAAACTTCAATTTTACCTGTTTTTAAATCTAAATTTTCAGTTCCGATAGATCTTTTAATTACTTTTCCGCTAATTTTTAAAACAGACTCTGGTTTAGTTTTTTCTAAAATAGGAAAAAAATTATTTTTATTTTCGATTACACACTGAGTCATTCCGTAGTGATCACGTAAATCTACAAATAATAAATTGCCATGATCTCTTTTTCTGTGCAACCAGCCAGAAAGGTGGACTTTTTTATTTATATCTTTTTCACTTAATTCACAGCAATTATGTGTTCTATATTTATTCATTGATTTAATACTTTTTTTATTAAATTAATATTGATAGATTTTCCAGTAGATAAAGATAATTCATCGACATCTTTAAGAAATTTAAACATTTTTTCATAAGATCTTTCTACATTGTTTATTATGAAGTCTGATACTTTAGGATTTATGCTTATTTGTTTATCAGATAGTGTTTTAGATATAATTACCCTCAATAAATCATCTGTTGGTAATTCAATCCCGATAAATAAAAAACTGTTAATCCTTGATTTTAAATCATTCAACTCAAAATTTATATTGTTTATTGATGAAATAGAATTTATCAAAACATAATTATCTAATTGTTTTGATTGATTTAAAATTGAATAAAGCGTTTTTTCATTGATATCATTATCATAGCTATCTATTATTAAACAATCTAAATTTCTCAAATCTTCAATTATTTCATCATTAATTTTTTTTGACTCTATTATTTTAATCTTATTTATTTTTTTTTCTAAAATTTTTGCTAAATGAGTTTTACCTGAGCCAGAGTCCCCAAAAATATTTAACCATTTTCCTGGCCATGTTGGCCAACCTTCTATTAATTTAAAAGCTGAGAAATTATTGCTAGAAACAAAAAAATCTTGCTCATAATATTTTTTGGAAAAAGGAAATTTAAATATAAGTTGGTCCATTTTAAAGTGCTCTAATAATCCACTGATCATTAACTAATTTTAAGTCAATATTTTTTAATTTAAGCAATTGAATTATTTTTTCTAATTTTCCTAAAAATTTTATTCTTAAATTCATATAATCTTTATTAAATTCTTGAACAAAAATATTCTCAACAGCATCGATGTTTTTTATTCTTGAATTAAGCTCTACTAAATTATTTTTTTTATTTGTATCAAATCTAACATTTAAAAAGGATGGTGTCCTGATATCAATCAAATTTTCTGATTTTACTAAATCAATTAACTCTTTTTTTGTATTTATGATTATATTTTCATAAAATTTATTTTTTATAAGCTTATTATTTTTAATTTCTAAACTTTTTGATATATTTTTTCCTTGAAGAAAAGTTTTTATATAAATTTTTCCTATTTTTTCGTAATTATCTTCAATTAAAACTAAAGCAAGATTTTTATTCGTATATTCCTTAAATAAATTTTTAATGTCTAAGTTAAATAAATTATTTTTGTTATTGTTTATATTTTGAATAATTTCAATATTTTCAAGTGGTAAAATAAACTCTATTAAATCACTTTTATATATATCATTCCATTTTTGATAAAAAAAGTTATTGTTAAAAATATTTATTTCATTATCTTTTATAAGAACTGGCAAAAGATAGAGCTCTTTATCAGAAATTTCAGAATACAATATTCCTCTTTTATAGAATAATTCATGTATTTTATCCTTATCAAACGTTACACTGAAATTTACTAAATTTTTATTTGAATTTTTTTCATCTAAAATATTCGAAATTTGATAATACGAAACTAATTGTTTAATAGATGAAAAATTAAGATCGGAAAGACTGTCACTATCTTCTTTTAGTAAAATTTTATTAATTAACTGATTAAAGCCTTGTCTTATAGCTTGAGCTGCGAGAGCATCATTAGTAATTTTGTCTTTTTTTTCTATCTCGATATTATTAACATTAAATAAATTATTATTTGAAAAAAGAGTTTCAGTTTTAAAAAAAATAATTAAAATAAAAATTATTGGTTTATAAAGTTTCATAAAAATTTAATATCAATTTATAAATGAAAAAAAATGAAAATAGTTATAAAAAAAGTGGTGTTAACATTCCGCTTGCGAACAAATTAGTTAAGCATATATCCCAAATATCGGAAAAAGATGTCAAAAAAAAGAACAGTCGATCCAAAAAAGATGTAATTGGAGGATTTGGTTCATTATTTGATATAAGCAATCTTAAAATAAAAGATCCTGTTATAGTTTCTTGCACTGATGGTGTTGGAACTAAAATTGAAATTGCTAATAAGTTTAAAAAGTTCGATACAATTGGAATTGATTTAGTAGCAATGTGCGTGAATGACTTAATAGTGCAAGGTGCAAAACCATTATTTTTTCTAGACTATATTGCAGTTGGTAAATTAAATTTAAAAAAAACTAAGAGTATCTTAAAAGGTATTTTCAAAGGTTGTAAAATTTCTGATTGTAAATTAATTGGTGGTGAAACAGCAGAAATGCCAGACATTTATTCTAAAGATAAATTTGATTTAGCTGGATTTAGTGTTGGTATTGTATCAAAAAAAAGAATTTTAGATAAAAATAACGTAAAAAAAAATAATGTTGTTTTAGCAATTCCATCTAATGGTATTCATTCAAATGGTTACTCTTTAGTAAGATCAATATTAAAAAAAAATAAGCTTCCTAAAAAGTTTAAAAAAACTATTTTGAAGCCGACTAGAATTTACACAAGAGAAATTTTAAAATTATCAAAAAGAAAACTGATTAACTCGGCTGCGCACATAACAGGTGGAGGATTAATTGAAAATTTACTCAGATCTATCCCAAAAAATTTATCCTTAAATATTGATTTATCTAAAATTAAAATACCTGTAATTTTTAAATGGTTAAAAAGTAAAAATATTTCGGATCGAGAAATGCTGAGAACTTTCAATTGCGGTGTCGGATTTTGTTTAATTGTAAATAAATACAATGTTAAAAAAATAAAGAAAATATTTCCAAAGGATTGTGAACCTTACGAGATTGGCTTTATTTCGAAAAGTACAAACAAGGTTAAAATAATTAAATCTTTAAAATGGTGAAAAAAAATACCTGTGTTTTCATATCGGGAAGGGGGTCGAACCTTAAAAATTTAATTCATCATACGAGGGACAATAATTTTCCGATTAAAATAAGATTAGTCATATGTAATAATAAAGATGCATTTGGAGTAAAATACGCAAAAAAATATAATATACCGATTGTATTTATTAATACTGAGTTTAGAAGTTATGAAAATAAAATATTATTTAATATAAGAAAATATAATATTTCATTCATTTGTCTTGCTGGTTATATGAAAATTATGTCAAAAAATTTGATCAAAAATTTTCATGGAAAAAAAATAATTAATATTCATCCTTCACTTCTCCCAAAATTTAAAGGTCTAAATACTTTTTCTAGAGTTCTACAAAATAATGAAAAAAAAACTGGGTGCACAGTTCATTATGTCAATGCTAAATTAGATAGTGGAAATACAATCGTTCAAAAAACATTTTTTATAAGCGCAAATGATAACGAACTTACTCTAAAAGAAAAAACACAGACCTTAGAATATAAAGCGTTTCCAGAGGCTATTATAAAAATTTTTAGAAATACTTAATTATTAAAAAAAAAATCGATTTCTTTTTTAGCGTTCTCTTTTGAATCAGACCCATGCACTGAATTCTTGTCAATTGAAATACCATATAATTTTCTGATAGTATTTTCCTCTGCTTCTTTAGGGTTTGTCGCTCCCATTAATTTTCTGTTTGCTAGTACAGCATCATTTCCCTCTAAAATTAGTACTACGATTGGACCAGAAGATAGGTATGCACATAGATCATCGTAGAAAGGTTTTGATTGATGAACTTTATAAAATTCTGATGCTTCGTCTTTGGTAATATGAATTTTTTTACTATCTTTTATTTTTAGATTATTTTTTATGAAGATATTTTTTATTTCCTCTGTCAAATTTCTTTCAACAGCGTCTGGCTTTATTATTGATAAAGTTTTTTCAATATTATTCATAATTTTCTTCTATTAGTTGATTTAACAATCTTACTCCAAAACCTGTTGCACCTCCTGAATTTAAAGCTCCGCCGTATTTTGAAAAAGCCATTCCAGCAATATCTAAATGTGCCCAAGGTGTTTTATTAATAACAAATCTTTGTAGAAATTGCGCTGCAGTTGTAGACCCAGCTCCACCAACATAATTTATATTTTGCACGTCAGCGTTTTTTGAATTCATTAGTTTATCATAATTTTTGTGAAGAGGCATTCTCCAAAGTTTCTCTTCAACTTTTTCACCTGCACTTAAAATTTTTTTAGATAAGTTATCATCATTTGAAAAAAGTCCTGCGTACTCTGAACCCAAACAAACTATAATCGCTCCAGTCAAAGTCGCTAAATCGACTATAAATTCCGGTTTAAATTTTTTTTCAGTAAAAGTAATAGCATCAGCCAAAACTAATCTACCTTCTGCATCTGTATTTAATACTTCAATAGTTTTTCCGCTATATGATTTTACAATATCGCCTGGTCTTTGAGCAACACCGCTAACCATATTTTCTACTAATCCAACAACACCCACTGCGTTAATTTTTGCTTTTCTTAAAGCTAGGTTTTTCATTAAACCAACTACAGCAGCAGAGCCAGCCATATCGTATGTCATGTCCTCCATAAATCTTGCAGGTTTTAATGAATAACCTCCGGTATCAAAAGTAACTCCTTTTCCTACAAATGCTAAGGGTTTAGAATTATTTTTTTTTCCATTCCATTCCATAGTCACGAGATAAGATCCCCTGATACTTCCCATCCCGACTCCAAGTAAAGCATTCATGCCAAGTTTTTTTAATTTTTTTTTATCATATACAGTTACTTTTAAACCATCTTTCCTCAGCGAATTTAATCTCTTTGCGTACTCATCTGGATGAAGAACGTTTCCAGGTTCAGAAACAAGGTCTCTCGCATAGAAGGTTCCTTCTTCTATTGCTTTAAATTTTAATTGTTTTTGAATTGAAGGTTTATTTTTATTTCCCACAACATTAACGGATAAAATTCTTATATCTTTTTTTGTTTTATACTTTTTAAATTCGTATGATTTCAATTTTAATCCGTGTAGAAAATGACCAATAAAGTCATCAGGTTTTTTAGGAATGCTATCAGTGTTTATAAAATATTCACTATTTTTACCATGGTTTATCCTCCCATAAAATTCCGCGCCTAAATTTTCTATATCCGATGTTTTTAAATTTTTTTTAATTGATATTATAATAATTTTTTTTTTGGAATTTACTTCAAAAACAAACATGTTTTTTTTTAAATCACTTGTTTTCAGTAAATCACTTATGTAGGAAAATTCAGATTTTGAAAGGTACCTATTTAAGCCTTTGGTATCAAACTTGTCATTAGAGAATAGTACTAAGTTTGATGAGATCTTATTAGTATTGTTTTTTTTATAGTTTATATTAACGGTCATTGTTTTTTTAAAATTCTCCAAATGGGTTGAATGGTATATATGATCAAATATATAAGATTTCAACGTAAAATTTACGAAAATTAAACCATGGATTGAATTTATTTAATGAATGCATTATCAATATATCAAAACAATCATGCTTCAAAACAAAATTTATCTAAACTACTTTATAGAAATACTTAAAACCTTCTTATTGATTTTATTTGGTTTATCTTTAATAGCGTTAACTATAAGAGCGGTAAATTTCCTAGACTTAATTGTTGATAGTGGATATCCATTAACCATTTATTTTGGATATTCTTTCCTTAATTTATTTGGTATAGCGCCAAAATTTATACCTTTTTCTTTTTTACTTGCATTAACTATATTTATTTTAAAACATATTAATGATAGTGAATTTACAATTCTATGGACAGCGGGTGTAAAAAAAATAATATTGGTAAATTTAGTATTTTATACCTCATTAGTTGTATTAATATTTTATTTAATTTTTTCAATTTTCCTCACTCCATTATTATTAGGTAAGTCTAGACAGTTGCTTAATTATGAAAATTTAAATTCTTTTTTACCAACAGTTAAAGCACAACAATTTAGTGACTCATTTAAAGGTTTTACTTTTATTGTAGGAAAAAAATATAACAATGAGTTAGAAAACATTTTTTTATATGATGCTGGAAATAATTTAAAAAACTTATCTTCTAACAAAACAGATATTAATAGTACAACTATTATTGCATCCAAGGGTATAGTAAATAACAAAAACTTAATTTTAGTTAACGGCCAAGTCATCACAACAAATAAAGAAAAAAAGAATGAAATGTTAACTTTCAAACAATTAAATATAAATCTTTCAAATTTAAGCTCTGCAACAATAAAAAAAGATAAGATACAAGAAACTTCTACTTTAAAACTTTTGAAATGTTTTTTGGAGTCTTCAATACAAAAAGAATTTTGTAATGAAGATTTTTTGAGAGAGATAATTCCCACATTAACAAGAAGATTTATAACGCCATTTTATATACCGGTGATATCTTTAATTTCAGCTTTACTTCTATTAAGATCTAACAAAATCATATTAAATAAAAATTTAATATTTTTTTACAGCTTTTCGTTACTGCTTTTCACAGAAATAGCTGTAAAATTTACAGGCCAAAATATTTATTTAACAGCAATATATACAATTTTGCCATTGATTTTAATTTTTCTATTTTATTTTTTTTTAAAATTTAGAATTTCAAAATTCATATGAATAAAATTATTTTAAATTATATTTTAAAAAACTATCTTAAAACTGTACTTATATTTATTTCAATTTTTTTTTGTTTTGGGATAATATTTAATTTGTTTGATGAACTAGAATTTTTTAAAAATATTGATGTTAATTTAATTACACCAATTATTCTTACGGGGATGTTCATACCTAGCATGATAATAAAAGCTCTACCTTTTATTTTTTTTCTATCAAGCATGTGGTTTATGATTAAAATAAGAAATAATAAAGACCTTCTGACTTTAAAAGTTTTCGGTTATTCTAATTTTAAAATTTTTTTTATCGTTGCTTTCACTGCTTTTATTTTTGGATGGTTTGTTTTGTTTTTTGTAAGCCCTATCACTTCATCAATGTATAAATATTATGAAAAAACAAAATCTAATTACTCTCGAGACGTTGAACACTTGGTAAATTTTAATAGAAATGGATTATGGATAAAAGAAAGTATTGGCTCAAAGCAAAGAATAATTGCTGCAAGTAAGACCGAAGGTGTTAATTTAATAAACGTAACTATTTACCATTTAGACGAAAAGTCAAAATTAATTGAAAAAATTAGTTCTAAAAAAGTAAATATTAAAAATAATGAATGGTTAATTTATAATCCATCATTTTTTTTCCCTGATAATAAAAATAATGTTGAAAAGAAGGATATTTATAAACTAATCTCAAATTACAATTATGAGAAAATCAATAATTTATTTAAAAATTTTGATACCAGATCTTTTATAGAATTAACTTTAAATTACAATAAACTATTAGATTACGGATATAATGAAAGACTATTAGACCAAAACTTACATTCTCTACTAACTATTCCATTCTTTTTATTTGTCATGACAGCTTTAGCGTCAATTCTAACTTTAAATACACTAAAAAGATCTGATAATTTCAAATTTATAATTATTGGTATTGTTGTTTCTGTGATTGTTTTTTATTTCAAAGATTTTTCTCTCGCACTTGGTCAAACAGATAGAATACCCTTGATTGTTTCTGTTTGGGTTCCAGTCATAGTTTTAAGCCTATTCGCATTTATTGGAGTAATTCAAATTAATGAAAAATAAATTAGTATTTGCTATCATATTTGTTTTATTCACCAGTAACTTGCTGGCTGATAGCATTGAGATTAAATCAAAAAATATTTCTTTAGATAAAAATAAAAATATTTCAATATTAAAAGGTAATGTCGAAATTAAAACATTAGATGGAAAAATAATAAAAACAGAATATGCAGAGTACAATAAAAAAAATAAATATTTTATTTTAAAAAACAATGTTTCTCTTACTGATGCTAAAAATAATATTATTAAAACAAATCAGGCAGAATATGATGAAGAGAAACAAATTTTTAAAAGTGTCGGGCTTACTAATGGCGTAACATCAAATAAATATAAGTTCTCCAGTTTTGACATAATTTTTGATAATAAAAATAAATTCATAAAATCGATACAAAAATCAGAAATAAAAGACCCTAATGATAATTTAATTAATTTAGATAATTTTCATTATAATATTAAAAAAAATATCTTTACTTCGAATGGTTATATTTCATTCGAAGATTTAAAAAAAAATAAATATGAATTTTCACAATTATTTCTTGATACTAATAAAAAAGAAATATTAGGAACAGATATAAGAGCATACTTGAATCAGGATAGTTTTAAATTAAATGAAAATAATAAACCAAGGGTTTTTGCTAATTCAGCTCTGATAAAAAAAGACTCAAAAACTTTTGAAAAAAGTATTTTTACATCATGTAATTACAGAGATAATGATAAGTGTCCGCCTTGGTCAATTCAATCATCAAAATTATTCCATGACAGTTTAAAAAAAACAATTTACTATGATAATGCAGTCATTAAAGTTTACGATATTCCAATATTTTATTTACCAAAATTATCTCATCCTGATCCCACAGTAAAAAGAAGATCTGGTTTTTTAGTGCCATCTTTTTCAGATAGCAATAATCTAGGTTTCGGAATTTCAGTTCCTTATTTTTTTGATGTAAATGATGACAAAAACTTCACATTTACTAGTAGAATTTTTGCTACAGAAAATCCACTTTATTTAGGAGAGTATCATCAAGCTTTTAGAAATTCTAATTTTTACATAGATGCTGGAATATCCGAAGGATTTAAAAAAACTAGTTCAACTAAAAAAGCTGGAGGAAAATCTCATTTTTTTTCAAAATTTACTAAAAAATTTAATTTTAATAAAAACTCAATTGGAAATTTAGATATATCTATTCAAAATGTATCAGATGATAGCTATTTAAAATTATATAAGATAGAATCCAGTTTAGCTGATTATAATAAAGACAACTTAGAAAGTTATATTAATTATACTTATGAAAGTGATGATTTATTTTTAGGTTTTAATTCAACAATTTATGAAACACTTAAATCTGAATATAATGATAAGTATGAATATATATTTCCTGAAATAACTCTCGATAAAAACATATTTAGTAATAAAATATTTGGTAGCCTTGATTTGCTATCGAATTTAAAAGTTCATAATTACGACACTAATAAATTTTCAAAATTTTTGGTAAATGATCTATTTTGGAATTTTAAAGATTTAAATTTTGATTCAGGGCTTAGAGGTAAAATATTTGCTAATATAAAAAATTTGAATTATGAAACCAAAAATATAGATACTTATAAAGATGATCCGAACAGTGAGTTATTTGGAGCGATTGGTTTTTTATCTGAACTCAAGTTTCTAAAAAAACAAAATGATAAAGAGCACATTTTAAAACCTAAAATGTTACTCAGATACGCCCCAGGCAGTATGAGAGATGAAAAAGACGGCTCACGACTGAATACGATAAGTGCTTTTAATTTAAACAGACTTGAAAATAACAATAATTTTGAAACAGGTTTAAATGCTGCTTTAGGACTTGATTATAATTACAAAATTAAAAATAATGAGTTTGACTTTTCAATAGCTCAAATAATCAATGAGAAAGAAAATAAAAGCATGCCTAGTAAAACAAGTTTAGACGAAAAACTCTCTGATTTAGTTGGTAAAGTTAATTACGATATCAACAATAATATCAAACTTAATTATGAGTTTGCCTTAGATCAAAATTATAATGATTTAAATTACAGTGAACTTGGAGCTAAAATTGATTTAGGTAAAATAGACTTTGATTTTGGCTTTCTACAAGAAAAAAAACATATAGGGAATCAGGAGTACTTTAAAACAAAAATAAGTTCAAACAATTTAAAAAATGGACAGTTCTCTTTTGAAACCAAAAGAAATTTAATAAAAAATTCCTCTGAATTTTATAATCTGAGTTATGAATACGTTAATGATTGTTTGAGGGCTGGACTGGTTTACAGAAGAGAATTTTATAATGATCCTGCGATGGAACCTGAAAACTCTTTAATGTTTAAAATTACATTGTTACCTTTTGAAAGCTTAATAACACCTTCAATTAATAAATGAAGTTTATTTTAATTTTATTATTTTTATTATTAAATTCTTTTTCAAGTTTGTTTAGTGAAATAAATGATAAAATTCTAATTAAGGTTGAAAATAATATAATAACCAATTATGAGTTTAAGAATAAAATTTTAAGATTACTGATGTTTTCTAATACTGAAGTAACTCAAGAAAATATTAATCTAATTAAAAAATCGGCTTTAGACTCTTTGCTAATGAGTGAGATTAAAAAAATTGAATTGTCTAAATATCCCATTAAAATTGATCAAAAACAATTGGACTCATATATTTCAAAAATATCTGTCTCAAATATAAATGAATTAAAAAAAAGATTTAATCAAAATAACATTGATTATGATTTATATGCCGAAGAAATGGAAACTGAACTTATGTGGCAAAATTTAATATATAGCAAATATTCAAATAAAATAAATATTGATGAAAGTATTTTAAATGCCGAAATAAAAAAAGTATTAGACAACCAAGAGAAAATTAAAGAGTTTAATTTATCAGAAATCGAAATTTCATTAGAAAGTTTAGACGAAAACTTAATTAAAAAAAAAACGTTTGAAATAAAAGAAAAGATAGATAATCAAGGTTTTGAAAAAGTTGCAATGACACATAGTGTATCTTTGTCCTCAAGTAGTAAAGGAAATTTAGGTTGGATAAACAGTGAATCATTGTCTAAAGAAATTTTAGATATTGTAAAAGAGATGGCTATCGGATCTGTATCTGAGCCTATAATAAAACAAAATAATCTAATTTTTTTAAAACTAAACGAAAAAAGATTTACTGATCCAAAAGTGATAAACAAAAAAATCTTAAAAGAAAGAATATTAAATAAAAAGAAAAATGAACTTTTCAATCTGTATTCTCGAAGTTATTTATCGAAATTAAAAAATAATAGTTTGATTGAATATAAATGAAAAAAAATATTATAATTATAAGTGGTGATCCAAATAGTATAAATTCTGAATTAATATTTAAATCCTATATTAAATTATCAAATAAGGATAAAAAAAAAATTTATCTCATCACAAATTTTGATTTATTTAAAGCTCAGTTGAGTCAATTGAATTACTCTTTGAATTTAATAAAAGTTAATAACTTTAAAAAAAATATCAATTCAAATGCTCTTAAAATTATAAATGTTGATCTTAATTTTAAAAACGCTTTCAATGTTAAGAAGGCTGATGCAACTAGGTTTGTTAAAGAGTCACTGAACTTAGCTCATAATTTTGGACTTAAAAAAAACGTAAGTGGAATCGTAAATTGTGCAATAGATAAAAAATTGTTGGATAAAAAATACTTAGGTGTGACTGAATATTTTGCTTCAAAATGTAGAGTTAAAAAAGACACAGAAGTCATGTTAATTTATAATGAAAATCTTTCAGTTTCACCAATTACTACTCATATTAATCTTAAAAATGTTTCTAAAAATATTACATCTAAGATAATTATTTCAAAAATATTAACCATTAATAAACAATTTAAAAAAATATTTGATAAAAAACCAAAAATCGGTCTTCTAGGGTTAAATCCTCATAATGATGAATATAGGCCAAACTCTGAAGAGATTGTAAAAATTATTCCCGCCTTAAGAAAACTTAAAAAATTAAAAATATCTGTGGGAGGGCCTTTAATTGCTGATACAGTTTTTGTTAAAGATTTTTCTAAATATGATGTTTTAGTAGGAATGTATCATGATCAAGTGTTAGCTCCTTTCAAAGCTTTATATAAATTTAATGCATTAAATGTAACACTTGGATTAAAATATTTGAGACTGTCTCCAGATCATGGAACTGCAACTAATTTGATTGGGAAGAATAAAGCTAATCCTGCTAGCTTGATTAAATGTATCAGTTTTTTAAGTAGTTTCAAAAAATGATATTTGCAAAAAAATCCCTTGGGCAAAATTTTCTAGTTGATAAAAATGTTGTAAAAAAAATCATAAATTTATTAAAAATAAAAGATAATCATATAGTTGAAATTGGACCCGGTAGGGGTTCTTTAACTAAGGAAATTTTGCGATTTGAACCAAGGTCATTAACAATAATTGAGAAAGACAATCGTTTAGCACAAGAACTTGAATTAGAATACGCAAATAAAAAAAAAATAAAAGTTATTAATGATGATATATTGAAAATCGATTTAGAAAACATATTAAATAATAATTCAACAATAGTCGGTAATTTACCATATAATATTTCTTCACAAATTTTGGTAAAAATTCTAAAATTTAAAATTTGGCCTCCAAAATATAATAATTTAATTTTTATGTTTCAAAAAGAACTAGGAGAAAAAATTATTGGTAAATATTCAACATCCGATTATAGCCGATTATCTATAATAACAAATTACAGATTAGATGTTATAAAAAAATTTAATGTTTCATCAAATAGTTTCTTTCCTAAGCCTAAAATTACATCAATGGTAATTCAATTCAAACCAGCAAAGAAAAAAAATTTTAAAATTAAAAGAATTGAGTCTTTAGAAAAAATTACTAACGTTCTATTCTCAAATAAACGAAAAATGATTAATAAAAATATTAAAAAAATTTTAAGTGACAAGAAAATAAATAAAATAAAAAATTTAAATTTAAAAAAAAGGCCATCAGAAATACAACCAGAAATTTATTACAAAATTGCAGAATTTTTCGAAAATTGAAAATGATTTTTTTTATGAGACTGAATTATACTCTCAATTTGCTTGAAACATACATCTAAATTCTTATTAATAACTATATAGTCATAATCATTCCAATGTTTTATATCTTCGTCGAATGAATTAAATCTTCTTTGTATCTCTTGCTCTGAATTTTGTTTTCTTGTTATTAATCTCTTTTTAAGCTCCTGTTTGCTGTCTGTGATTAAAAATATTTTTAACAAATTTAAATTTTTAAATTTAGAAAGTTGTTTGGTACCTTGCCAATCAATATCAAAAATAATATCATTTTTTTTAATAGTAATATCTACATTCTGTTTTAATGTTCCGTAGTAATTTTCAAAAATTTTAGCATACTCATAAAATTTTCCCTCACTAATCATTTTTTTGAATTGATTGGTTGAAATAAAATTATAATCAACTCCGTTGACTTCGTTTGATCTAGGTGACCGTGTTGTGTGTGAAACTGAAATTGTGAAAGATTTATATTTTTGTTGCAGTTTTTTTGTAATAGTAGTTTTGCCAACTCCTGATGGTGATGACAAAATTACCATGATGTTTGGTTCATCATGTTTCATCAGAAAAAAGTCTATTTATTTGAACTGCTCTCGATGAATTTAATAGCATCACCTACAGTTAAAATTTTTTCTGCTTCGCTATCTGAAATTTCAGATCCAAATTCTTCTTCAAAAGCCATAACTAACTCAACGGTATCTAAACTATCTGCTCCTAAATCATCTATGAAACTTGCTTCTTCTGTGACTTTTTCTTGCTCAATTCCTAAATGATCAGCTACTATTTTTTTCACTTTATCTTTAATGTTATCTGACATGAAATCCTTTCGTGTTTATTTAATTTCTTAATAGATTATTAATTAGAATTGTCAAGACATATACATTCCACCATTAACGTGTATTGTTTCCCCATTAATATATCTTGACATGTCGGAGGCTAAAAAAGCCACGCAGTTAGAAATGTCTTCGCCAGTTCCTAAATCACCTGATGGAATTTTACTGATTAAAATTTTTTTAAATTCCTCATTAATTTTATCTGTCATCTCTGTTTTAATAAATCCTGGAGAAACGCAATTTATATTTATATTTTTTTTTGCATACTCGATGGCTAAACTTTTTGAGAAACCTATAATGCCAGCTTTTGATGCTGCATAATTGGCCTGCCCTAAATTTCCAGTATGACCAACTATAGAAGTAATATTGATTATTTTTCCATATTTGTTTTTGAGCATTTTTTTTATAACATATTTGCACATTAAAAAAGTCGAAGTTAAATTAATATCTAAAACTTTTTTCCAGTGTTCCTCTGTTAACCTTATGGATAAATTATCCGAAGTAATACCAGCGTTATTAACCAACACATCCAATCCATCTAATTTTTTTGTAATAGTTTCTATGAAATTTTCCATCTTATCATGTTCTTCTAATTTAAATTTTTCAATTAGAATGTTTGGATACTTTTTTTTAAGATTATTTAATTTTTCCTCATTAGTTCCGGTTGCAACAATTGATGAGCCATAATTATAAAATTTTTCAACTAAAGAATTTCCTATTCCTCCTGTTGCGCCAGTAATTATTACTTTTTTATTTTTTAAATTCATTTTTACAATTTTTAATATCAGCAATTGTATTAATTGAAAAGCTATTCGCGCTTTTTATTGTCCTTTTTACCATACCGGTTAATACTTTGCCTGGGCCAATTTCTATAAAATTTTTAACACCCTCTTTTGACATATTAATTAAACTTTCACGCCATTTTACTGTGGAGAAAATTTGATCAATTAATAATTTTTTGATTATATCTGAGTTATCTTCTGGCTGGGCAGTGACATTATTTACAATTTTAAATTTTGGATTTTTAAACTCTATATTATTGATTTTTTCTTCCATAATATTAGCAGCTGGTTTCATTAAAGAGCAATGAAAAGGAGCACTTACTTTTAAAGGTATTGATTTAATCTTTTTTTCTTTAAGTAAAATTTGTAAAGATGAAACATTTTCTTTATTTCCACTTACTATCACCTGGCCCTCTGCATTATCATTAGCTATTTCACAAACACCATTGTTGTTATTGTTTGATTTTAATAAATCTAATATCTCAGCGACTCTCATTCCTATAATTGCTATCATACTTCCTTTTCCTAAAGGCACTGCATCTTGCATTGCCTTGCCTCTCTCATGAAGTAAATATATAGCATCATTAAAATTTAGCGATTGAGAACAAACTAACGCACTGTACTCGCCAAGTGAGTGACCAGCAAAATACTTAAATGAACTAAAATCAAAATCAAATTCATCTTTTAACACTTTAAAAATTGAATAACTTACTGTTAAGATTGCAGGTTGAGTGTTTTTAGTTAATTGTAATTCATTTTCAGGTCCATCGAGTATTAACTTTGATATATGAAAGCTTAATTTTTCATCAGCTTCTTTAAATATATCTTTAACAAGGTCAAAGTTATTGTAAAGTTCAGATCCCATTCCTACTACTTGCGATCCTTGTCCTGGGAATAATAAAGCGCTCATTTATATAAGTTTAATCAACAATTATTAGTATTGCTATAATTTATCATTATAGTATAAACCAATTTTTATAAATAATTAATTAAACTTAATAAACATATCAAAATATGGCTTTTTACGAAAATACTTTAGTAGCTAAACAGGATCTCGCTGAAAAAGATTTAAAAACAATAAAAGATAAATATAGTGAAATTATTAATTCTTCTTTTGGTAAAATAGTAAAAATTGAGGAATGGGGTTTACTTAATCTAGCGAAAAAAATTAAGAATTACAAAAAAGGTTTTTACATTCATTTTAAATTTGAAGGAAACAAAAAAACTCTTACTGAAATCGAAAAAAAGGTAAAATTAGACAACGCAATTATTAGGCATTTAACTGTAAAATATAAAGTTTTAGATATTAAAAACGAATTTTTTAAAAAGAAATAGATAAAAAATGAAAAGAAAAAATAAGAAATTTCAAAAAAAGGGTTCAAATACCTTAAATAAATTAAGTCTTTTTCAAAAAAACGATGGAAAATTTTCGAAAAAATGTCCCTTATCAATCAAAAACGCGCCTGTAGTTGATTATAAAAATTTAAGTTTGTTAAAAAAATATGTAAGCGATAATGGGAAAATTGTTTCATCAAAAATTACGTCTGTTTCTTTTGGCAAACAAAAAAAATTAACTAAAGAAATAAAAAAAGCTAAAATATTAGGTTTATTATAATGGAAATCATTTTATTAGAAAACATTCTTAATCTTGGAAATATCGGAGACAAAGTGGTTGTTAAAAATGGTTACGGTAGAAATTTTTTATTAAAACAGGGAAAAGCATTAAGATCTAACAAAGAAAATCAAGATTTCGTAAATAAAAAAAAGGATGAATTAACTAAAAAAAATAATGAAATAAGAAATAAGTTTATTGAGGTTTCTAAAATAATAAATAATAAAACTTTTACTTTTCATAAAGAAAGCAAAGAAAATGGTGATTTATATGGTTCAATAAAACCAAAAGAAATTTCAAATTTGATAAAAGAAAAATCTAAAGCTGAAGTTGTGCCTTCTCAAATAATTTTAAAAGACAACTTGAATAAAATCGGGTTATTTAAAGCTGAGATTAATTTTCATTCAGAAGTAAAAGCAAAGATTTCTATTAAAATAGATAAAATTCAATCAAAATAACTTTTCCACAGTGATGAAGAAAAAGTGTGTAACTTTTTACTTTATAGGAATCTACGTTCTTTTAATATGCTTAAATGAAAGAAATCAAGCCACTTCAAAATAATTTAGAAAATAAACAGCCCTCTAATTTAGAAGCAGAACAGGCTTTACTAGGTTCTATATTAGTTAACAATGATATTATTGATGAAATATCAACTTTAGTAAACTCAAAAATTTTTTTTGATCCTGCACATGTTAAAATTTATGAAGTTATCGAAAGTTTAAATAATAAAGGTATGATCGCTAATCCAATTACATTAAAGAACTTTTTTGAAAAAGATAATATGCTCGCAGAAGTTGGGGGTACTGAGTATTTGGTAAAGCTCACAAGATTTTCTGGATCTGTAAAACAAGCGGTTGATTATGGAAAAATTATACACGAGATGTATTTAAGAAGAGAACTTGTTCAAATTTCAGACAAATTATCCAGTGATACACTTAATGCAAATTCTCAAGAACAAAATGCTGAAAATATAATTGAAAGTACTGAAAAATCTCTATTTGATTTAGCCGAAAGAGGAAGTTTTTCTCAATCCTTTTTAAAATTTAATCAAGCTTTAGATCAAACTATTGAAATGGCGACCTTGGCAATGAAAAATGATCAAGGTATTGTTGGAGTTCCTACAGGTCTAACAGATTTAGATGAAAAATTAGGAGGTCTACATAAGTCTGATTTAATTATTTTAGCTGGTAGACCGTCAATGGGAAAGACAGCTTTAGCTACTAATATTGCTTATAATGCAGCTCAAAATATTTTAAAAAAACAAGAAGGTTCATCAATTGCTTTTTTTTCTTTAGAAATGTCATCAGAGCAATTATCAACAAGGATTTTATCTGAGCAAGCTAGAATAAAATCAGATGATATCAGACGAGGAAAGGTTACTGAAGAAGAAATTAACAGATACATAGAAACCTCAAGAAATATTTATAATCTGCCATTATTTATTGATGAGACGCCGGCTATTACAATAGCAACACTTAGTAATAGAGCAAGAAGGATAAAAAGATTATTCGGTCTAAGTCTAGTTGTTGTCGATTATATACAATTAATGAGATCAAGCTCTAATAAAAATGAAGGAAGGGTGCAAGAAATTTCTGAAATTACTCAAGGATTAAAAGCTTTAGCAAAGGAGCTTTCTGTTCCTGTTCTTGCTTTATCTCAGCTATCCAGAGCAGTTGAGCAGAGAGATGATAAACAACCTCAATTGGCTGATTTAAGAGAGTCGGGTTCAATCGAGCAAGACGCCGACGTAGTAATGTTTGTTTACCGAGAAGCATATTACTTAGAGCGAAAACAGCCAAAGTTAGGGTCAATAGAACATGCTGAATGGCAATCAAAAATGAATGATGTAAATGGTTTAGCAGATATTATTCTTGGGAAGCAAAGACATGGTCCGACCGGTACAATTAAAGTAGAGTTTGAAGGAATCTACACAAAATTCAAAGATTTAAGCAAAAAATAACATCTATTTTTTCTTTTGTTATAATATAATTAATATATATCTGAGACATCCCTATGTTTTCAAATATTTATAAAAAAATAGTTATAGATTTTTCAAAGTTTACTCTTTTTTTATTATTAATCTTTACTACTTTTGCAATTTATCAATCAAAAAATTTTAATTTAGATGCCTCTTCGGATGCCCTTTTGCTGGAAGGTGATCCTGATCTTAGATATTTAAGAGAGGTTAACGAAACATATGGAACAAAAGATTTTCTTTTTTTAACATACGCACCAATTTCAAGTTTTACTGAAAAGGAAACTATTTTAAATCTGCAGCTACTTAAATCTAAAATTGAAAAATTAACATGGGTTGATAGTGTAATTACAATAATCGATGTACCTCTTCTTAAAAGTAGTGATGAAGGGCTGATGGAAAGACTAATAAATTTTAAAACTTTGGCCTACCCTGAAATTGATAGAAAAAGAGGGTTTAATGAGATTATTAATAGTCCGATTTATAAAAATTATGTAATAAGTGAAGATGGTAAGACATCAGGTATTGTCGTTTATTTAAAGACAGATGAAAGACTTAAAGAATATATTAAGGTAAAAGATAAGTATCTTATTCAATCTTTAGAAAATAGTTTATCAAAAGAGGAAAAAATTAATTATAAAAAATTTATAAAAGAGTACGAGGATTACAAAAACTTATTTAACTTAAGAAATCATCAAAATATTTCTGAAATTAGAGATGTAATAAGTAAATATGGAGAAAATGCTAAAATCCATTTAGGAGGTATCCCAATGATAGCTGATGACATGATGAGTTATATCAAAAGTGATATTGTTGTTTTTGGGGTCGGAGTATTTATTTTTATAGTATTAACTTTATGGTTCATTTTTAGAAATTTAAAATGGGTAGTTATGCCATTAATTGGCTGTGCAACGTCCGTGATTTTTATGATCGGTCTTTTAGGATTAATTGGTTGGAAAGTTACGGTAATCTCTTCAAATTTCATAGCCTTGATGCTGATATTAAATATGGCGATGAATATTCACGTCACTGTCAGATTTTTACAATTAAGGAAAGAGTTTCCCCAACTGTCGAAAGAACAAGCAATATTAGATGCAAGTAAAAAAATGATGCTTCCAATTTTATATACAGTATTGACTACTATATGTGCATTTTTATCTTTGGTATTCAGTGGGATAAAACCTATTATTGACTTTGGATTAATGATGACTTTGGGATTAATTGTCTCTTTGCTAGTTACATTTTTGTTATTGCCATCTCTAATAAATCTACTTTCGTCAGAAAATGAAATAGGTCTTAAAGATACGGAGAAATCTTTAATTACATCTATGCTAGGTTCTTTTACAAAAAATAATAAATTTTTAATTTACGTTTTTACTTCAATTATTATTTTCTTTAGTATTATTGGAATATTCAAACTTGAGGTTGAAAATAGTTTTATAAATTATTTTGATAAAGAAACAGAAATTTATAAAGGAATGAAAAAAATTGATGAAGATTTGGGAGGTACAACCCCATTAAATGTGATTCTTAAATTTCCTACAAAAGTAAAAAAAGACAAAATAGAAAGTGATGAATTTGATGAATGGGATGAAGAGAGTGAAAGTAATGAAAATAAAGCGAAATACTGGTTCACTAGAGACAAAATGGATAAAATTCTCAAGGTTCACGATTATTTAGATAAGTTGCCTGAGGTTGGAAAAGTTCTTTCCTTTGGTTCTATCTTAAGAGTTGCAGAAGATTTAAATAATAAACAGCTACAAAGTTTAGAGATAGCAGTTTTATACAGTAAAATTCCAGGATCAATTAAAAACGAGATAATAACGCCTTACATCTCCGTTGAAAAAGATGAGGCAAGAATAAGTGTTAGAATAAAAGACTCACTTCCAGATTTGAGAAGAAACGAACTTTTAAAGAAGATAAATTCTGATCTTAATTCTAAGCTTGGTTTCAAAAAAGATGAGTATAAATTAGCTGGTGTTCTAATCTTATTTAATAATTTATTACAAAGTTTATTTAAATCTCAAATACTAACATTAGGAATAGTCATGTTAGGAATTTTTTTAATGTTTATGGTTTTATTTAGAAATGTTGCAATATCTTTAATAGGGGTTGTGCCTAACTTTATCGCTGCATTTTTTATTTTAGGTATTATTGGCTTGCTTGGCATACCTTTAGACATGATGACAATTACTATAGCAGCAATTACTATTGGTATAGCAGTTGATAATAGTATTCATTATATTTATAGATTTAAAGAAGAATTTAAAAAAATTAACGATTACGATAAAACACTTGATAGATGTCATAGTACCGTAGGAGTTGCTATATTAAACACATCAATAACTATTGTATTTGGTTTTTCAATTTTAATTTTATCAAATTTTTTACCAACAATTTACTTTGGTATATTTACTGGTATTGCAATGTTATTGGCAATGATCTCTGTTTTAACTTTATTACCAAAATTAATACTTACTTTTGAACCTTTTAGTAAAAAAAACAGTCAACTGTCTAAATGATAAACTCATTAGGAAATTTTTTTAATGATGTAAATTTTTTTGATATTTTTTTCTTAATAGTTCTAATT
>MDTE01018395.1_pt1 | contig 25089 bp, 25 predicted proteins | sample 811231 | NCBI WGS metagenome assembly MDTE01 (sample SAMN05326651, study PRJNA326480) | marine metagenome | isolation source: seawater | place: Indian Ocean: Red Sea | collected 2010 | reverse complement strand
TTAAAAGTAAATTTCTCTGATGAGCAAAATCCAATAAATCAAGCAATTCATCCTCGTTCCTGCCTCTCATCAGAACCGTATTAATCTTCACTTTATCGAAACCGGCATCTATCAAATCATCAAGACCCTCAATGACCCGTTCTAAATATGGCCGACCGGTGATTGCCACATATTTTCTCTCATCCAAAGTATCAAGTGACACGTTGACTGTGCTAACCCCAGCCCCAGCAAGTGCCGCTGCTGCCGTTTTAAATTTTCCTACTGACTGAGAAAGTAAAGTTCCGTTCGTCGTGATCCCCAATTCCTTGATCCCATTTATCTTACGCAAGCGCTTAATGAATGGGATAACATCCCTTCTGGTCAGAGGCTCACCTCCGGTAACTCTTATCTTACTCACTCCCAGACTCACAGCGATTCTCACAACCCTCAATATTTCCTCATAACTCATCACTCCTTCTCTAGGCAACCATTCCTGAAACTCATTGGGCATACAATACGCACATCTCTCATTACAGCGATCTGTCACTGAAATTCTGAGATATGAAATATGATGTCCAAAACTGTCTTCCACTTTTGTATCGTATTGTTAGATTATTACTGTTGAATATATTAGGATTTAATATATTCCAAAATTATATATAAGTTATGTATTTAAAAATTATTCTTTTTTCCGCCTCAACCTTATTGCTTTGCAATTGCACATCAACAATTCAATCAAGAATTGATGGGAATCCCAAAATGTTCGCCGCTCTTACTGGAACTCAAAAAAACGCTGTGTCCAACGGGAGAATTTTAAAAGGCATGACTATGGATGCAGTCTATCTGTCATGGGGAAGACCAGACGGGATCAAGGAAAGCACCATTAATGGGAAAGACGTTGAGAAATGGCGATATTCATCTCATATGCCCGTATTGAATCAAAACATAATATATAGTAATCATCACTATTATCATCATGACTATTACGGTCCTTTCTACAATTCTACCAGTGTAGGATATATCCCATACACATCGGCCATCGTTGAATTCGAGGACAGAAAAGTGACAGGATGGGAGCAGGAGCGCTAAAGAATATTCAATTGCCTTTCAGTGTAACTGAACGCAGATACATCAATTGACCTGATTTTTGATCAAGATTAATACCTGAAATTATAACTCTATAGGTTCCTGGATCTTTAATCTCAAAAGTCCCAACTTGAACGTCAGTGAATTGATCTCCTTTTGGAGTCCGAGCGACTCCTCTTCCTCCAGCCAAAACAACCTCAAATTCTCCCCCTCCTCCAGAAGGAGTTGCCACGTTAACCGAAATATCATAAGTGCCTGATTCGGGAACATTGATCGGCCATACAAGGTAATACTGAGGATTACTCCATCCCTTAACCGCACCGTCCGTCGCATCAACTTCAAATGCACCCTCTCCAAATATTAACGCCTCATTTGATTTTAATACATTTAAATCTTTTTTGACTGTGAAAACCTTACTCAAATTCTCTGAAATGCGTTTAGATGCAAGGTCACCATATGAGGCCACTAAGGCATCGCTCTGATCGGCCAGAGATTCTGCGAACTGTTGCGCCTCCTCAGTAGCAAGCAGAGCAAGAACGCCTATTAAGTTACGTTTATCGCTACGGCTAGAATCTATTTCGAAGAGCTCTTTAATGTCTTCTGTTTTCATCTCATCAGAAAGATAAGAAGGAGCAGAGAGCAAAGGCGTATAGGCTCTAAGAGCCATTGCCCTGATAATATTATCATTTTCGTTTTTGATTAAATTATTAAGAGTCTCCAGAGGATCGCCATTAGGCCATGATCCCAAGCTCTGAAGAACTGCTTTCCTAGCTTCCTGATCATCACCGTTCAGAATTATTTTAAGATCATCCCAAGCACTCTTGCCTCCTAGATATCCTAGTATTCTTAATATTCTTTGCCGATGCTCTTCGATAGGTCCCTCCTCTATTAGTACACGTCGAATCTCCTTATTCCTATTTTCAATATCTGGATTCTTTAGTGAAATTCTCACTATAGAACTCTCAAGAGCATCTCCTTTTTTCCCAGCCGATGTTTCTAATTCTGAAAGTAATGCGGCAAGACTACTCTCATCACCAAGTTCTCCGACTGCGTATATTGCAGCATCAGAAACATCAGAATTTTCATCCTCGATCTGTTTCATTAGCACCGGGACCCCATCAGCATAGCCTCGATCAGTGATGACTCCAATGAGACCTGCCTTGATCCTGACCTCGCCCCCAGAAAGAGCTGATAATTGGCTCACTATTTCTGAATCAACTTCATCTCCCCTCAATCTCATTAGGGTAGTGATGGCCGCACTTAAATTGTTTCGACCCTTTTCCGTGTCCGGCTGAGCCTTCATAAAAGTAATAAATTCCTGGACGATTGTTCTATTACCTTCCGGATCCTCCGCTTCATTCAAAGAAAGAATCAAAGCATTCCGCTGATCCAATATTTTCTTTTTCCCTGACCTTTCTATAACTATAAACAAAAGCACTATCAGGAAAATTGGGACAGTAATAAGAACCCATAAAGGTACCGGAAGTTTTTTTCTCTCATCTCCCTCTAAATCGGGATCAGATCGTTCCAGATTTTCTGTGCCCTGCAAATGCACATTAGAATGCTCCAAGGGGACCGACGGTTGCGTGATAGCATTTTCAGAAATCACTGGAGCTGACGCCATTCCCTGAGATGGATTCACCGCTAATTTTTTTTGAGGAACAATCGATGGCGACACCGGAGCCTTATCCTCAGAAATTGCATTTGCCTGCAACTGCTTGTTAAACATATCCAAAGCCTGCCTAGAGGTCTGTGGTCTGTTCTTAGGATTCCGATTAATTAACCACATTATCCAATCACTAATCCAATCAGGAAGATCTGTTCTAATTTCTCCAATTGGTTTCACCCTGCTCTGAAGATGAGCAGCCATTACTTCTGGTCCATTTGAACCATTAAAAGGATACTTGCCAGTCAGGCAATAGTGATAAATGGCTCCCATGGAATACAGGTCTGTCCTCTCATCCAATTCAACCCTTTCAAACTGTTCGGGTGCCATGAAATAGATTGAGCCTAAGATACCATCACCATGGTCTGTGGTTTGAACTGTTGGCTGATTGGAAAACTTAGCTAACCCAAAATCAAGAATCTTGATTTGAAATTTTCCGCTAGGCAACCAATTGACCATTAAATTACTTGGCTTTAGATCCCTATGAACAATGCCCGCATGATGAGCTGCCACTAAACCCTCCATCGTCTGTAAAACAAACCTTTGGAAATCCTTTTCATTAAGCGCACCTCTCTCGACAGTCTTTTCAAAATTCTCACCCCTTAACAATTCCATCACAACAAAACAGCCATCCGAATCCATCCCAACATCATAAACGGTGACAATATTTGGATGCTGAAGAGCTGATAACGTTGTTGCTTCACTCAACAAGTTCGAAGACGAGACTCCGCCGTACGATTTGGCAGTTTCTTCATCAGTCAGAGGCACTAGGCGCTTAATCGCAACCTCTCTCTTCAATTGCAGGTCAGTTGCTCTGTACACCTCCCCCAAGCCACCCTGACCTATTTTTTCATGAAACTGATAACGTTCTGTCATAATTAATACTGGCTCATTATCGGAAAAACTCGAGGCAAAAATGTTACTACATAAGAGGCTCAGACTTGACCACAGCAAATCTGCATTTAGAAATAAAATGATTAATCCATTAATAATATGCAACCCTTTGACATTATTGCAGTCTTAATATCACTAGCCGCCATTTTTGGTTACCTCAATTATCGATACATTAAGCTGCCGACAACCATCGGTTTAATGTTGCTTGGTTTACTCTTCTCCTTAGCCATCATTATTGTGGGACAGTTCAAACCTGAGTTCTCTGAATATGCTAAGAATTTTGTCGAAAATGTGGAGCTCGATGAGACCTTACTCAGTATCATGCTCAGCTATCTGCTCTTTGCGGGAGCGCTACATGTAAAATTACAAGACCTATCGAAAGAGCGTTGGCTAATTGCAATTCTTGCCACTTTCGGAGTCATTATCTCAACTTTCGTCGTAGGCAGTGCAAGCTACCTGATACTTAAAATATTAAATTTTGAGATAAGTTATTTATATTGCCTTTTATTTGGAGCACTGATTTCGCCGACCGATCCCGTGGCTGTTCTAGGCATCCTAAAAAAAGCAGGTGCACCGAAATCACTTGAAACGAAAATAACAGGCGAATCCCTTTTCAACGATGGAGTAGGAGTCGTTGTCTTTATCAGTATCCTCGGAATTATCACTGGCGACATGAACCCAAATGGTTCCGAAATAACAAAATTGTTCCTCTTTGAAGTGTTTGGAGGACTGGGCTTAGGTTTCATTCTGGGCCTGATCGCTTTCTCGATGCTGAAAAACATTGATCAGTACCAAGTAGAAATCCTCATAACGTTGGCCCTTGTGACTGGAGGATATGCACTGGCACAGCATCTACACACTTCGGGTCCGTTAGCGATGGTCGTTGCGGGCCTTATGATAGGAAATCAAGGGCGGCTACTGGCAATGTCACCAAAAACAGAAGAACATTTAGACTCGTTCTGGGAACTGATCGACGAAATACTTAATGCTATCTTATTTCTAATCATCGGACTGGAAATTTTAGCTCTAGAGTTCAATTTCCTTTTCCTTGTCTTCGGAATCATCGCTATTCCACTCATTCTATCTACTAGAATGTTCGCTGTTTCATTGCCTGTTTTCCTACTTAAAAAACGAAGATCCTTCAGTAAAGGAGTCATCCGAGCTCTTACCTGGGGAGGCCTTCGCGGGGGAATTTCTCTGGCCCTTGCCCTTTCAATACCTAAAGGCCCTGAAAGGGATCTACTACTGACTGCCACTTATGTCGTTGTCATATTCAGTATTGCCGTGCAGGGAATGACATTGAAATTTGTCTTGCCAAAATCCGAACCCTCAGAGCAGTAGAAAAAGAGCTATTATTCTCCCACTTCGAGAACCACATTCCCTTCCTTAACAAAAACCGGATAGGCATTAATGTTCTCGCATGCCGGAGGGGTCAATACTTTACCCGTCCTTAAATCGAATTCCGCTCCGTGCCATGGACAAGCAACACAAAGTTCTCTCTTATGAACATATCCGTCAGAAATAGGAACATTTATATGGCTGCACCTGTCCTCTAAAGCAAAAAACTCACCTTCCACATTAAACACCGCAACACTCATACCATTCACGGTAAAAGCTTTGCCCTGACCCTCCGGCACAGCATCAGGCTTACAGATAATATGGCGCTCCACAGCCATCAAAAATTCAATCAAGGACCTTGTTCCATTCTTCAATCCTAGATGATTCCTGAGAAAATAGCGCCTCAGTCGAATCATGCACATCGATTGCTAAAATAGAATCCCCTTGTTCAATGGAATCTACGATGTCCTGCCCCTCCGTCACATAACCAAAAACAGTATGCTTCCCATCCAGATGAGGTTGAGGTCCATGAGTAATGAAAAATTGACTGCCATTAGTTCCTGGGCCGGCATTAGCCATTGAAAGAATCCCCGGTTTATCATGCCTTAGGGAACTTGAACATTCATCCTCAAACTGATAACCAGGACCTCCAGAGCCTGTGCCAGTCGGATCACCTCCCTGGATCATGAAATTTGGTATTACTCGATGAAAAATAATCCCATCATAATATCCACGAGAAGCAAGGTTCAAAAAACTAGCTGCGGTTATTGGGGTATTAGCCGCATTAATTGTAATGGATAAGTTCCCTTTATCCGTCCTCATCGTTATTTTAATATCTTCTATCATAATATTTCAGAAATGTGATCTTAGCTTCTAAACAAAAGTTAGCAAAGAAAAGGTGAATTAAGAGAAATTTAAAATCCTAATTCCTCCCTCAAATCCTCAGGCCTAATACCAGAATCCCTCATTTCTTTCAACGTCAGACTACCCGCACGCTTAGATAACCGCTTACCTTCTTCATCTTTGATCAGTTCATGGTGATACCAATGTGGAACGGGAAGTTTCAAAAGACACTGTAATAGCCGGTGAACGTGAGTAGACTCCATCAAGTCCTGACCCCGAGAAATCAAAGTGACACCCTGTTCCGCATCATCCAAAGTGACAGCTAAATGATAACTCGTAGCTATATCTTTTCTTGAGATAATAACATCACCCAAAATTGAAGGGTCCACAATAATCTCACCAGCTAACCGGTCAAACCACATCAACTTACCGGTAATAGAAAATGCCGCAGAACAGTCAAGTCTCCATGAATGAGGATCTCCTTGAGCAATTCTATCTCTTCTAGTCTTAGATCCTATTTTGCGACAGTGACCAGAATACTTCGGTAAACCTGATCCATGAGGAGCAAGCCCCGCATCAGATTGTTCTGCCTCAATCTTCTTCCGACTGCAGAAGCACGGGTACAATACTCCCATCTCACGGAGTAGATTTATTGATTTCCTATATGCATCGAATCTGTTCGATTGAATTAAAACATCAGATTCCCAACGGATCCCCAACCACTTAAGATCCTCATAAATCCCTTCAGTGTATTCCTTCCTGCAGCGGCTCGTATCAATATCTTCGATTCTAAGCAAAAATTTACCCCCCTCATCAGCAGCTAAAGAGGACGCAAACAGAGCAGAGTAAGCATGCCCCATGTGCAAACGGCCTGTTGGGCTAGGTGCAAATCTAGTGATGACCATTTTTTATGTTTAAGAACATAGGTTTCCGTATCATTGTAACCTCATGGGAAAAACAAAACGTAACCCATTCTTCGATAACTCTCTTCTATTATTCAGTATTGTAATTATTTTCTGGATCATCACAACCATTGATCAAAACATACCTGACTGGAGTTTCACATTAAATTACGGCATCAAAGCAAAGGAATTGGAAGGTATTCTGGGAATATTCGCGGCCCCTTTTCTGCACGTAAATTACCAGCATCTGATAGGAAACACCCTACCATTCTTAGCTCTCGGAGGGCTCGTATTATTGAGTGGCCGTGGACGTTTTATTTTTACCAGCATATTATCCACCATCATTTCCGGAATGGGCATATGGACCTTTGCAAAAGAAGGTACCGTTCATGTTGGTTCAAGCATACTAATTTTCAGTTATCTTGGATTTCTCCTCATGCAGGCATGGTTTTCAAGAAGTATTAAGTGGTGCCTAATCGCACTAATTGCCACCATATTTTATGGAGCACTCATACTCACATTACTCTACCAAAAGAATGGCATTTCTTGGCACGGCCACTTCTTTGGATTCATCAGCGGGATCATCTCAGCTGCACTTGTAACACCGGCTCCGGCAAAGAAAAAACGCAAGGCCATTATCAAAGTCTGACCTATTTTAACAAAAAAGTTAAGCAACTTTCCCTTCACCCTGTCGTAACAGGGCTACCATGACCCCCTGAATGACAAGCTCTCTGACTGGAATCAAATCAGGATACATTTCATTCTCCGCTTGCAAATAAGGTAACCCATCATTTATAACATATCGCTTCAGCGTTGTTTCACCATCAATCAGTGCTGCAACAACATCACCTCTTCTTGGCTCACGTAATTCCAGTATCACGCAATCGCCGGAGAGTATATGAGCATCAATCATTGAGTCACCTCTGACCTTAAGAGCAAAAGTTTTAGCATTACGCGGAACCCCAAGTGACGTAACATCAATCGACACGCATCCTTCCTGCTCCTGTTCTGTTTCCGATGCCATTCCTGCGGCAATGTGTCCATAGATGGGGATATCAACAATCTCCTCCCTTTCCAGTTGCTCAGGAAAAATCAGGGCCCTGGCCTTACCTGCTACTCTCTGAATGACGCCCTTCTTTTCCAATGCACGCAAATGGCTAACGGCCGCGGTTTGACTGGCAAAGCCAAAATGGTTTTGGATTTCTCGCGTGGACGGCATTAGCCCATGACTGGAATGGTATTCTCTTAGAAATTCGAGCAGTTGCTGTTGTCTATCGGTAAGCATAAGAACAGTGTTCTTTAGAACAGTATCTGAAATTTATACTTTCTGCAAGGTTTTTTTTGTTTTAGTTATTATTCAAGGTTATATGAAATTCAACTTATGTTAAGTATTTTACTCGATTACATTGGAAATCAGTTCACATTCAAACTTAAGCCCGACAAGTAGCCATTCGGAATAACCCCAATTGATAACCAAAAAAGACTCTATATCATCAGTGTACATTCTCGGAAACTTAGTAAGATTATCAATATTCCTATCGCTTATCTCGGCAACCTCCGTTCTCGCTCAGTCAAGCAAATCGCCAGGCAAATCAATATTTGCCGCTAACAGAAGTGCCGCGAATGCACTTAGAGTTACACGACCAAGTACTCCTCCGCCCAGCATCATAGGAAAAGCCGCTATTGTAATTGATGCCAGAACAGGAAAATCCCTATATGCAAAACGCGCTGATGAGAAGCGGCCAGTAGCAAGCACTCAAAAGTTACTAACAGCACTTTTATCTCTGGAAAAAGGACACATGAATGAAAGTGTCACAGTTTCTAAAAGTGATACATGGGTAGAACCATCAAAGATTTACATTCAATCTGGACAGACATACAGAAAATCTGATCTCATAGCAGCCCTACTGGTCCGTAGCGGAAATGATGTAGCTCGTTGCCTTGCTAGAAATCATTCTGGTTCGCAGGAAGCATTTGCACATGCAATGAATGCTAAAGCTAGACGGTTAGGAATGAATAACTCGAATTTCAAAAATCCTCATGGCCTCACAGCAACGGGCCAATATTCAACTGCAAGAGACATAGGAATATTAGCTAGGGCCGCTTACTACCACAGAACCATTAGGTCCATCACTCGCATCAAAAGACTCCCTTTCCGTTTTGCGAATGGAAAAAAAACCACATTCAATAACACTAACAAACTCCTTCACCGCTCTAAATACTGTAACGGGCTAAAGACAGGGTACACGAATGCCAGTGGAAAGTGTCTGATCAGCTCAGGGAAGAATGGACATAAAGAAATAATAGTGGTTATCCTCGGCAGCAATTCCAGTAATATCTGGAATGATTCAGAAAAGCTCTTGCACTGGGGATTAGGAATAAAGTCTTAGTTATACGGTGTATTCCTTATAATTTAATACTCGCATAATCGTTTTCCTCTTAAATTATAGGGGTCTGCGCAGAATATTTTGTATTGCTTAATCTTTTATAATATTTAAATATTTAGTAAGATTAAAAAAGGATATTTCCGTCATGCAACTAACTCGTGATAGTGCAATCACCTTCCATTGCCCAAAATGCAATGCGAAACTTAAAATCACATCCAAGCTCATTGGAATCGAAGGTCCATGCCCCAGTTGCAAATCAAAAATCAAAGCCCCCACTACAGAGCAAAACACTCCACTCAGCATTGGTAGATCTTCTTTGGATAATCACAATCCGAACGAACTGATAAGGAAAAAAAAATCTCCCCAGAAAAAACATACGCATGCATCAGCGCGTGAAAACTTAGATGATGTTCTTAGCGCAGACAGAGACACAGACGTTGATCTGAATCCTATTCCAAAACCTTACCGGAAAAAGAAAACCACAAATAAGTTAATATATATAACGTCCGTATCCCTGATTATTTTCTCAGCCATCTATGCCATTAATCTATGGAAAGGACCTGAGGGTAATATTCAACAAGATCCCCCTAAAGAAATAGTCGATAATCCTACCGGGACTGGAGATATCGCCAATGCTACTCTTCCTAATAAAGATGAAACTGATCAGGAAGATTCTGATATAATCGGAAAAGAAAACACAGTCACTCCCATCATTCAAATTGATGCCGCTCATCTCACTCTAGAAAAATTCCTTAAGGCATCTAACCTGAATGAAAGGACCCGTCACATCCTGAATTCTGAAAAGTTACTGCCTAAAATCATTGAATACTATAAAGAAAATCCGATAACCATTGAAGAAGCAGAGATAGTATCAAACACAGAAAACACTGCCTTATCTAGTGGAGATTCTTATTTTAGAATCTTTCAAGTAACTACTAAACAGCAGAATGAACCTTTCCCTGTCTATTTAGAGAACACGGAATCAGGCTGGAAGGTCAGTTGGTCATCTTTTATACAGTTTAATGAAAATTTATTAGGAAATTTTCTTCAAAATTTCCAACTAGAAGAAATGACTTTCTATACAAAACTGGAAAGGGCACATTTTTTTGGCTCAGGAATCCCTCAAATAGGATCAAAAATATGCTTTAGAATTCAACCCCCTATTCATGGAGAAGAGGCATTTGTTTTTGCTGCAAGGGATTCCAAAATAGCTGAATTTTCTGAAAAGCAATTTGAATGGGGAGAAGAATATTTTCCTATTGTAAGACTCAAATGGATCAAAACCGAAGACGGGGACGAATTCATAGAAATAACTGAAATTGTGCAGAAAACATGGAGATCCGGTCAAAACCAACCGTCGACAGTGACATCCACTGGGTAATTCTCAATTAATTGATAAGGCCGGACTTACGGAGAACTTCATCACCCCCGCTAAGTATATAAACTTCAGCGATCCCAACCGAGTCACGAAGTTTATCAGCTACTTTCCTGCTAGCGGCACAGGACTCGGATCCACAATAAACAACAAAAGGAAGATCAGATAAGTTTTGTAGCTTAGCCCATATCGGTTCGAGTAACGCAAAGAAATCCTCCTGTTCATTCAACAAAAACGCCCCTTCCACGTGCCCCTTCTGATAGTCCAATCCTTTCCGAGCATCAATCCAAACAACGCCCCCTTCTTTCTCTAATTTAAGAACTTGGTTTAGAGTCACCTCATCGGGCCTGAGCTGCCCGGCCACAAGATAAAGAGCTGGACTCTTGGGGTGCCACTTATATATCAGAAATGCAGCTCCAAAAGAGAGGAGTATAATAATCCCTAACTGCTTAACGGTTGTCACTACCTTCTTTTTCTCGCAATACTAAAAAATGCAAGTTTTCTGGAATGTTTCTTTAATTTTGAATCAGTTTCGATCTTAAGCATTCCAAGCATTGGCTTTGATGTGTTCTGAGGTTTTATTGTTATCTCATACTCTCTGCCCTCTTTTTTTGTTAATACAGAAACATCAAAACCTTCCCTAGTGCTGCTAACGTTTGTGATTTTTATTGGGTCCACATGTGGGACCTTTAAAGTAAAAGTTTTGGCTAATGGATCCTCTCCCACTTTCCATTTAATCAGCTCAGGTTCAATCGTAACCACATCAGGTATAGTTAGAATAGCCAAAAGAGAATCTCTGACCTGCTCGCCATCTTTGCTCCGACTGATCACAGTCATCGATTTACGTTGAATTCCTGTGAAGCTACCTATTGAGAAAACAGCCTCAAGATGCCCCCCCTCTCCAGGCCCATAGGACCCTCTGTTAGTCTTGGCACTCAAACAAGAACAGGTAAGATTCACGTCTATGATTGACACTGACTCTTTCCCCACATTTTTAAATGGAAACAGAAAAGTAACTACTTCATCAGATGCTTTTGCCTTAATTTCGATTTCTTTATGATCAAATTGGAGATCTGCAAAGGCCACCGAAGACACAAAAAACAGAATTGAAATTATGGTGAAGTAATAACGCATAACAATATTCATTATGATTTAATTAGGCTCAGCTTACAAGATTCTGATCACTGGATTCACGGTGCCGGAAACCATACATAGAGCATAAGATAAACAAGGACCCCAGTGACAGAAACATAAAGCCAGACAGGATAAGTCCACTTTGCAAATCTTTTATGCTTTTCAAACTTTCTTCGGATTGCGGGAATCACTGTAAGAATGATCAGAGGCAAGGACAGGGCCGCGAGTGGAATGTGCGTGAAAAGAATAATAAAATATACTGTCTTCGGCCATCCTTCGTGAGCGAATTTATTGGTTGGGTAAGAATAGTGGTAAATCAGGTAACAGGTCAAAAAAACAGCAGAAACAACCAGTGCTGTAATCATGCAGACAGCGTGTGCTCTCTTGTTTCCTTTTTTTATGAGAATTATGCCACTCACTATAAAACATGTAGCAATGGCATTGAGTGTAGCATTAACGACTGGAAGGTCCTGAACTGTCATAGCGGGAATATTAGGATCCTTTGGAAGACTTCATATCATTAATAGCCGAAAATAAATTTTTCCGCAAAGACTTATTACCTCTTTCATCAAATGGATCATACCATCCACGGATCTTGAGATTATGATCGACTAGAACCACCATTGGACGGTGAGCAAATAAATCATCCGGACTGCTCCGTTGCTCTTCACTCTTTTCCTGGGCCGAGAGAGAGAAAACCTCCATCATGTACCTATTCAACGGCTCTGGATCTCCAGTCAAGAACCACCAATCCTTCGATGCTAATTCATGCTTCTCTGAAAATACTTTTAAGTGAGAAGGCTTATCATGAGCCGGATCAAGGCTTACAGAAACAAGGTGTAAGAGTTCTTTATCACTTACCTCTTCCCGTAAATCATTGAGCACCGCGCAAACCCCGGCACATTGGCCCGGGCAACGAGTAAAGACATGACTGATCAGCCAAACCTTTCCCTTAAGATCAAAAAAGTTCCGGGTAATTTCGTCAGCATCAGTCGTGCTGATGTCTCGGTCCACAATCCGCTCAACATTTTCGTTTGAGCGCAACTTCACTTGATTCATTTGTTTTATTTTAAGAGTCCATAGAAAAATAAATGCCCCAACTAACAACAGAGCAATCACAACAAAAGAATAAATTATTTTGGTTTCTCTATTCATTTTTCTTTAATTGTTCCTTTAACATCTCATTCTGAATAATAAATTCCATATCCTTCCCGGAGGCCTTGTCATTTCGGACCTCACCTTTCCTGACACCATCCCAGTACACTCCCCTGATGACTGCCTTCTCATCACCTGACCCTTTAAAGACTAAAGAAATTCTTAATTCTCTAGCATAAAGATCTGTTGAAGATTCACGATACTTGTCTGGCTTCTTGTGTCCCGGGTATCGAAAAAACTTATTCATGTAATTGCGCACTCGTTCCCGATCACCACTCACAAATACCCATTCATCTGAAGTGAACCCGTGCTTAGTAGCGAACTGTTCTAAAGCTTCAGGGTTGTCCAGTTCTGGATCCATTGAAAAACCAATCAATTGGAATTTGATATTTTCTGGAAACTTTTTTCTCATGGCTTGAATTCGCCGACAAACTGCCAAAGCTTCAACCTCGTCGCCCGCGTAGAAGTAACCTACCAGAGACAGAATATCCTCAGATGCAAAAAGTTCGACTTGCTGGCCTTTGTGCCCATCTGATCGGAAACGGTCCACGGGCCGGAGCATCGGAGGTTTTCCTCCTTTGGATTGACGCTGGAGCGTTTCCAACCAGCTATAATAGACCACAATCCCCAAAAGCATTATTATAATTAATGCCCAGACTGTCTTAGATTTATTGTTCATTCTTTAATTGTCTGGATGGTATTTGTTCCTTTGATTAGATCAAATAATACGTATTTCATATACCACAAGATTCAATTCTCTCGAATTTTATTAATTCTACGAATTCCATCCCAGAAAAGAAAGGATCAGGGCCACAGGCAAGAAAATAAGTGTATAAAGAAATAACCTTCTGGCATCCTGCCTTAATCTACTCTTACTAAAAACAACAGCATATTTGAGCATCACTCCCGATGCTAATATCATCGCTATGACTGCCCATGTTTTTACAAAAGTGAAAAGCAATGGTGTCATTAAAAGCAATATCAATAATATACTGAAGAAGACTCCGAGAAAAGATGTCCTTGATCCACTCTCATCCCCGTTGGACCACATCATAAATCCGGCATCCTCATACTCTTTACGATACATCCAGTTAATCGCCACAAAATGTGGAAGCTGCCACAAGAACAAAAGCCCAAAAAGAAACCAAGGTTCTACCTTTAAAATTTCACCTCCGGCAGCTGTCCAGCCTATGAGTGGAGGAAGTGCCCCTGAAATTGCCCCTATTATTGTGTTAAAACCACTCCTTCGCTTCATCGGAGTATATATGAACATATAAATAAACAGAGTAGCAGCAGCAAAAGCCGAAGCTCGCGGGTCCACTTTTACTCCGAGATGGACGATTCCACATGCAGCGAATATCCAGCCAATAATAAATGCGACAGCCGGTTGAATCTTTTTTGCTGGAAGTGGTCTGTCAGCAGTTCTCGCCATCCTTGCATCAATATCAATTTCCATTAATTGATTAAAAACTGAGGCGGCCGCAGCGGCAAATGCGCTACCTATAACTGTATGAATGAGGCCCCACCACCCTATAGCGGAACCTGTTGATTTAACGGCAAGCAAGTATCCGAAAATAGTCGTTACAATAACAAGTAAACTCAGCCGTGCCTTAGTGAGCAATAAAAGGTCGCTCCTGGTAAAACGGCGTTCAGCAATAGTTGATGATTCTGTCATATTGCTCCCTTCCACAATTTTTTCTTCTTATAGAATAAGCTTTCAAATCACTTAGTCCAACGGCCCCCTCAAAAATAAGGTTAGAAAAATTTCCTATAAACAATCAACCAATTAGCCACAAACTTGCTATGTAGCGAGTATTTACTCTGATTTCGAATCTGAACCCTCGGCCGGACTCTGAGTCACAGCAGGCGTATTCTCCTTGTACCAAGCATCAAAATCGTCCTGTGATTTAACTTCCATGTATCCGACCATTCCTGAATGACCTGCCCCACACAATTGCGCGCACACTGTTTCCCATCTTCCTGTTTTAATTGGCTTAAACCACATGTCAGCAACAGTTCCCGGGATTGCGTCCTGTGCCATCCGCATAGGATGAAGAGAAAGGCTGTGGATAACGTCCTTTGAAGTGACTGTAACTATACATTCTCTGTCCTTTGCCAGCACCAGTTCCGTGTAAACAAAATCATCTTTCCCGTTAGGATCTTCCGGATCTCGCCCGAGTGGATTATCTCCACTGATGAGTTCAGGTTTTGACATTCCAAATGTACCGTCAGGGCCAGGGTAATGCATTGTCCATTTGAATTGTTCTCCAACGGCACGGACCCTGACCACATCATCTCCTGTCGGGTACTCAGTACTGCGCACTGCCCACAGCGGAAACGCAAATCCAAGTAGAAGTATTGCTTCAACAGCCACAACAGCAATCTCTACATGCGTTGATGCATGACCCTTTACTCCAACATAATTGGCCTTGGGATTCTTTTTGCGTCGAAACCTTATGAGGCAATAAACAAAAAACACTGACCATCCTATCAGAAGAACTGCCATGAGCCAATGAACCATCTCCAGCATATGATCAACCATACTACCATGCTCAGAAGCTAACTCTGGAAGCCCTATGAGTTCGTTAATTAATCCTAGAATTTGTATGCTCATATTTCAAAACTTCATTTCTTTGTCACTTTTCTACAGCCTTACGCTCGCACTTGGACAAGTATCTCATAAATTTAAAAATCCCAACAAAAACACCTGCCAAAACAATAAGCATGAAGAGGATAGCCATTCCCGCTGCAGTGGTCACAGATTCGCCCTGACCACTCATGCAAGTCACACAGGATAAGATTGGAAAAGTAAGGTTTATCATTGCTTTAATAGGTATCTATACAGCATCAAAATGTTTAATTTTATTACGGTAAAACCACACCCCGTAAATAGATGTAATGATCCCGAGAAATATACTACTAACGCCGCAGACTTTCTTCAGAGACTCCAAATCACCAAATAGACCTTCTGCTAAAATACAAAAAATGCCAAACCCTACCAAACATAGTGTTGATAGGCTGATGAAAAGTATATGGAATTTCTTTAAGGACATTTCAAATCTTATTAATTAGCGGGCAACGAGTGGATCATAAAGATGAAGAATAGTAAGGAATAGAAGGCCTAATGCGAAAAAGCATGTGTATACCAAGACCTGATAAATTATGGACTTTTCGCTATTAAGGTGCATGAAAATTAAAGCTACCAAACCAGCCTTCCCTGCAGCAATACCCAATCCAATAGTGATACTTGGAGTGATTTCTGCGACCACAACAGTTAGGACAGTGCATGCTAAGAGTATCCAGCCGACTCTCCAGTAAGCTTTCATATGTTTTTGAATCTCTTCAGGGGTATCAGCCATTGTCTTATTAATTCAATTTTTTATTGGCGGTGAATTCAGTCATTTACATCAAATAAAGGATTGGGAAAAGGAAGATCCAAACCAGATCCACAAAGTGCCAAAAGAGTCCGCCTACCTCTACCCTGTTGGCCATGTGTTCAGGATCCTTATCAAATAATTTCTTTCCAAACACCGCAAAGTATAACAATACCAAAGCGCCCAATAACACGTGAAGCCCGTGCAATCCTGTGAGTGTAAAATAGATTGCATAAAACGTGTTCCATTTAGGTGTGAAATTTGAATAAAGCTTAACATCTTCCCATGGCACCAGGATAGGAGCATGACTAGCATGAACTTCATCCTCACTGTCCGTCCATTTTAATACCGAATGGTTGAGAGTTTCTTCAAAATCTGCTTCTGTATTTTTCTCTTTTGCTTCATCCAGCACATCTTGCCTGGCTCCAAGAAAAATCTTTTTGGCCATCTCGGCTTCCTTCTTGGGGTCATGCGGATTACTGTCATCTTTGGCTTTCTGATCCTCTTCATTGAAACCAGTATTGGCATGCTCCTTACCTTCTCCATCGCTTTGGTCATCTTTCAGCAAGGATTCCTGTCCCAGATATTTCCATACCAAAGTTTCACTCTCAGGACTATCAGAATCAGTGGCACGTAAATCGATCCGGTCAACGGCTTCAAGGTATAAGCCGGGAGTCAATTTGGAAATCGTGCCCTTCAGAGAAGTCTGGTCCCTGAACTTCACAGAATCAGGAAATGATTTGCGTAGTTTTTTGCGGCTAATTTGAATGGAAAACTCTTCGTCAGCAATGAGTGAAATCTGCTTGATCCCCATCGCTGGCAACCACCGGATAGCTTTAAAGTCAGGATCTTTGGCTTTTTGCTCTTCATTTGAGGCGAGATGTTCTTCACGAAGCTTTTCATTTATCCGGTCTTCTATTTTTTCAACCTCTTTTACATTCAGTTCGATTGGCTCTCCAAGTACCGGCTTGCCTTCTGCATTGACTGAAAGCACTTCACGAAATTTCGGTGTGTCCCCATACACATTCTCAAGAAATTGTCCATTGAATCGAGCCACATCAATTGTCAATTCTTTGATGCCTTCATAACGGATCGTATCATCAATACCGTGCCCCTCCACAATGGAATTATCAGACAATTTGATGCCGTAATGTTTGAACTTCGCTGCATATTCAAATCCTTTATTAACAAGGAAAACCGCCGCACAAAGAACAACCAGTATCATCCAAAACCGGAACTTCTTAAAATTCCGCAATTTCAGCTGCAACCACGCAACCACAACAAATACTGAAGAAAGGATCAGAATGATGGTGTTCACAAAACCAAACCCAACACTTAGCACACCCTCTGGCCAAAAATAATCAGGTTCGCCGAGTGAACCTAGACGGAGGAACAGGTATCCGGAAAAGAGGCCTCCAAAGAGCATAACCTCAGAGGCGAGAAAGAGCCAAATACCAACCTTTGCGTTCCAGAGTCCAGTATCAGGTCTAGGTTTAACTTCGAACGGAATTTCCATATTATGATTGAGCTAACGTTAAACTAATAAGATCAGTGACTAGTCTCATTCTTCGTTTTTGGGTTCTTCTTCCCCTAAAATCACACCATCAGTACCTCTCTCAAACTGTGGTGTATAGTCCGCCTCATGACCAGGAACGCTGTATTCGTAAGGGCCACGATAAGCGAATGGCTCGCTGATAAAGTTTCCATGACCGGGCCTGTTAGGCGCCGACCATTCCAGAGTAGTCGCTTTCCAGGGGTTATCAGTATCGATTTTCTCCCCTTTAAAAATGCTATAAATAAAATTAAATATAAATGGAAACTGGCCTATCAGAAGAATCCATACAGAAAAAGTCATGACATGATTTAGATCTATCATTTCGATGTCCTTTCCAGATTCTATGCCTGGTACGATACTGAGAATTTTCGCAAAGATGGAATCCTGTTTACAGAGGAGCTGACTCGCAATCTGCTCATAATTAATACCTCCATCGTACCAACGCCTATGAAATCCAGCCATGCCCTGGATCATCATTGGAAGGAATATTCCATTCATAGCAACTAATGAAGGCCAGAAGTGCATATGACCCAATTTAGTACCCATCATTCTACCAGTTGCCTTTGGAAACCAATAATATATCCCAGCAAAAAGACCGAATATCGTTCCAGGTGCCACCACATAGTGGAAATGTCCGATTACATAGTATGTATCGTGCAAGTGAAGGTCGATAAAGTTAAATGCCAGAGGCAATCCGGTCAGACCGCCAAAACCAAACATTGGAAGAAATGCCAAAGCCCACAGCATGGGCACTGTGAATCGAATAGAGCCGCCCCAAAGCGAAATAAACAAACACGTGAGCAAAATGACCGAAGGTATTGAGATTATGACCGTCGTTGCCTGGAAAAAAGTTGAAACAACATTTCCCATGCCAGTCAAATACATGTGATGGGCCCATACAATAAATGCAAGGAAACCTAGAACCATAACGGCATAGACCATCGATCTGTAACCCCAGATTGGCCTCCTAATATTGGCAGGAATAATTTCACCAACTATGGCTATTGCCGGTAAAATTAAAACATACACCTCAGGATGAGCCAAGAACCAGAAAAGGTGCTGATATAAGAGCGGGGAACCTCCACCGGCAACATCCAATAAACCGGCATCGGTACTTCCTGCTCCCGTAAAATTAAGGCCAGTAGGAATAAAGAAACTGGCCCCAGCCAAACGGTCCATGAGTTGCATGAGAGCGGCAACTTCTAAGGGCGGGAACGCGAGAAGTAGAAGGAAACCAGTGACCAACATTGCCCATACAAAGAAAGGCAACCTCATCCAAGTCATTCCACGGCACCTCAAATTAATGATCGTAGTAATAAAATTAACCGCTCCCAGCAGAGAAGAGGATATCAGAAGGACCATGCCAATTAACCAGAAAGTTTGTCCCGTGTACCAGAGATTTGGTTCATCGAGCTGAGCTGTCGTTGCAATGGGCGAATACATTGTCCACCCAGCTTCGGCTGCACCTGAAGGTATAAAGAAACTGGCAAACATGGTTATTCCCCCAAGGAAATAAAACCAGTAACTGGCCATATTAAGACGCGGGAAAGCCATGTCAGGAGCTCCAATCTGCAATGGCGTTACAAAATTACCGAACGCACCGAAGGCCAGAGGAACAATGCCCAAAAAGACCATGATGGTCCCGTGCATAGCACCAAACATGTTGTAAAGATCACCAGTGACCCTACCCTCATCCGATAGCCAGGATTCGTCTAGAAAAGCAGCCAGTAACCCAGGTAACGGCTTGTCCGGATGAGCAATACTCCACCGCATCACCATCATCAGATAGAATCCAATGAAAAGAAAAATCAGTGCGGTAATAGCGTACTGATAACCAATGATTTTATGATCAGTGGAAAAAACATATTTCTTCAGGAACGGGAGATCGTGGTGATGATCATCATGATCATGCCCGTTCGCTGATTCTGCTGTGGATGTTCCTGATCCCATTGTTTGCGGATAATTAGAGTTTAATATTGTTTACGGATAATTAGAGTTTACTGGATCTATGTGTTTTGAGAATTTAGCCGTTCATGAGCTCTGGGCCCTGTATTAATTTGAGCTGATTCTTGCCCCTCAGCTTCTGCTTCTGCTTCTGATCCAGGTTCAGATTCAGGCTCTTCAGGAGATAGCCAATCCGGCTGATCGCCCGGAATCATTGCTCCCTCAGGTGAGAGTTCTCCAGCCGTGTACTGGCTTGGCCGGTCGCCAAATTTTTGTCTGGCGGCCTCAATCATTTCCTTGGTAACTACAGAATCATTAATGTTACCAAACTTTGACCGCACATAAGTCATGACCTGAGCAATTTGTTTATCATTCAATGCTCCTTTTTGAGCCGGCATCTCTTGGGCTCCGTACGAGGCTCCGTTAACGGTTATAGGTCCTCGAAGACCGTTCAAAATTATCTGCGCAAAGCGCTCAGTTCCTTCATTGACCCACTCGGATTCCACTAATGGAGGAATTTGTCCCACACCCGCTCCTGTGGCCTGGTGGCAACCATTGCAAACTGTCCTGTACACAGCCTCACCACCTTGGACGTATTTTTCAAATTCACTTAATTCAGGAGCCTTGCCGGAAAGTCCAGCAGGGGCGTCTGGCTCATAACCGCTTTTATTATTATTTGAAAATTCAAAACCTCCGCTATTTGCCCCCACGTAGCTTCCGCCAATGATTAAAACAGCCACGCAGACAATCAATAGCCAAACAGGAAAAGGTTCGTTTCCCTCTGTGGGTATCGCATTTTCTTCAATTGTACGATTCGCAATAGAAGCGGATTCACGAACACTCTGTTTGTGTTCGTAGTCTCGATTTTCCTGTTGCTCACTCATTGGGTTAATTTGTTCTGCTAGTTAGCTTTACTCTCACCTTCATTATTTTCAGATGCATCGACTGAATTACCAGAGAATGGGTCGTCCTTTTTAAGTGTCATTAAATATCCCACCAAAGCCTTCGCTCTCTCTGTTGGCACGACTTCATATTCATCGTCTTCGGCATCGTCAGACTCAACTCTGGACAGGGATTGCTCTGATCTTTGCCCCTGAATTTTTCTCTTGATATATAGGTGCCTGAACGATGGCATCATGGAAAATCCCCTCTTGGACTGAGGATCATATAAGTGCTCATGATGCCACTTCTCATCATGACGATAACCCACATTACTAAGGTCCGGACCTATTCTTTGAATTCCGAGATAAGCAAATTGCTCACCATCGTAATCACCTGCACGGGTCTCCCTTATCCTTATAGGCAAATCGATTGTCCCCTCTTTTCCGAAGTCAGGTCTCCATGACTCGAAACCCATATAAGTGGGACGAATCATTTGTGTATGACAATTGGCGCAACCTTCCTGCGCGTAAACTATCTGGCCCTGCCTAAATATATTTGGTTTGCCTGCCGGATACGTGAATAATTTTCCTGTTTCAGTATCAGTCCATTCTACGGGCTCCGCCTTCATTTTATTATGCGGAATGACAATCAGACAAAGCCAAGGAACGAAAAACGTTGCTGTTATACCCAGAAGAAATGGTCTTAATGAATTCATTACCTATTAATTTATTAACCTGAGCTATCTTGGTAGCCAACTAATTTAGATGCAATCTCACGGCGGCCTGATCGCAAGAGAATAGTAATTAAGTTGAAAAGAAAACCCATGGTTGAAAATACAATGAAAGCCCAAGCAACAGCTGCTCCAATTGCGTAAGGCTTTCCGGCTGATATCGCATTTTCCATAGGTGCATCAAATTTCCCATAGGCGGTAGACTGCCAAAGTCCTCCAAAATAGTGCATGATCATTAGAGTGCCCATTGCATATATTGATATGATAAAGTGGGAATTTATTTTTTTCAGACTTGGCCATTCTGTTCCTGTAAGTCTGGGCACTATAAAATAAATGGCCCCATACATCGTCATCGAGAAAAAACCGAAAATAGCTAGTATCTGAGTCCCAGACGAAGTGAAACTAACTTGGGTCAACTTTCCTACCGAAAGAAAAGAGCTCAATGCAGCAAATACACAATAAATAATAAAGAATACAATCCCAGCGAAAGTAAACCGCAGGGCCGGACTCGAACCTGCCGTTGCTTGATTCCCTTTCACTGTCAATAGCTGATTGACCGTGATGATGAGAACCGGAATTAACATGAAAATCACAAAAGCCCCGGATACTGCGGGCATCCAGGCGGGCAACGGTCCTCCCATGAATTTTTGTATTCCTGTCCAGCCTCCAAACACCGCAAGACCCCAGAAACCGTAGAATCCAAGTTGTGAGGAATGGACGGGCCTACCAAGTATTTTTGGAATCAGATAATATGCAGTCGCAATCCCAATTGGTGCAAAGACCAAATAAATCATAGTACCAATGAACCAAGCATTAGTCGCCGCTTTAGCCACAGCTGATCCCGGAAATACATGGATGAATAAATTAGCTGTTATAAAAATCCAGGGAAACCAAAAACATGCGCCAAGAATATACCAAACGGATATGTAAACTTCCCGGCTCTGCCTGCGATGAAACAATGTGATAAGCCAAATCACTATTAGCGAAAAGGCTCCGAAGAGTATTGGCCAGACTGCTTTAGGGAAAGCGAGCCATTCTATTGATGTGCCGTTCCCTGTCAGGATTCCAAGAACACCAATTAATACTCCAATATTCCAAAAGTGGCCGGCAACTATGAGAGTTACAGCATTTTTAATTTCTGCCCTGCAGAGTCTGGCCATTAACCAGATTACGACTCCTATGCCTGCCTGAATGGCCCATCCATAAATCAATGCACCCATGAAAGCGGGGTAAGAACGGCCGTAATTCAAAAAGAATAATGACGGGCTATCAAGAAAAGCAGGTGAATGCAATTTCATCTGCTGAACAAATCCAAGAACCACTGCAACTGCTAGCCAAGCCGATGCACTCGTTATAAAGAAAAGCACAGGAAACCTGGCTGACCTGTCGATGGCAGCCCGGCGCTGTATGTCTTCTTGTGCTTCTTTCTCTTCTGGCATTTGAGTTAAATTAATTTGCTACTGAAAATTATCATTTAATTACTTTTAGGATTCCATTCATTAATCTCCAATGTCCCGGAAAAGTACAAATGTATGGATAGTCACCAGGCTCTTCAGGAACAGTGAATTCGATGACTTCGAATTGAGCGGGATTCACTAACTTTGTGCTGGCAATGACATCATCGGATTCAGGCACATAGTGCTTTTTTAATGCTTCTGGGTCAGTGAGCATAGCATCTGCCAATGCTCCGACAGCCTCTTTTTTACCAATCTTTGCCAGAACCAAGTTATGCTGTAGGACGTCAGGATTCTCAAATCTTAGTATTACTTTAGAACCAGCTTTAACGCTAAGGTCAGCATTTTCAAATTTCATTGTGCCAGGCGGATTTCCTACTGCCTTAATGGTCAATTTAACCGCAACCTCTTCTTTGGGTTTTGGGTCATTAGGTTCGGTTTTTGGTGGGTCCGTAACGGGCTGCTCTGCTGCCTGCTTCTTCATCCACTCATTGAATGGTTCAGTTCCCGGGACTGGCTTTTTGGTCGCCCGCGGTTTTTGCTCTGAATAACTATCAGCAAATTTTTGAAGGTCTGATTCAGTTGGAATAATTTCCCCCTCCTGCGCATCATTACTTGCCTTGACCTTAGCAATTCTATCCTGACTCTGTTTGGCATAATTGGAATTATTATCATTACCACTGACTTTGATGCCCAGCCAAGCAATGGCACCAAAAGCCACAAACGACAGCAACCCTAAAAAGAAGACGCCTAATCGTTGGAGTGGTGAACTGTCTGTGGTGTTATTCAAATTACTATGTCCGGTTTAGTTAACTAGCCTTGTTGATTCTAGAAGCCTGGGATCCCTCGTTGGATAAATGCTGTACTTGCCAATAGACCTTAGGAACATCCATATCATGCAACTGCCAACAGCAATGAAAGCAAGAACATCAATTAAAATCCCATAAGGAATCATGAGCTTATCACCTTCTGTGATGGATGGCCCTCTCTCGGGAATAATGATCCAGTAAATGTCAATTAGGTGAACCATTAGGACCCAGCAGGCAGCGGCACAAATTTGTCTCATGTCCTTCTTGGCCTGCTGACGAAGAAGAAAAACAAACGGTATCACAAAATGGCCAAAGACAAGGAAGATGCTGACATAGTGCCAACCCTCCGTGTTTCGAAGTATATAAAACTTGGTTTCCTCAGTAATTTTAGCATACCAATACAGGAAGAACTGGCTAAATGAGATATAAGCCCAGAACACAGTGAATGCGAACATCAGCTTACCCATTATATGGTAGTGTTCAATAGAAACGACTTTGCTCAGGGAGCCTTTGCTACGCAAAAATGTAATCGTAAGAATGATCACTGCCATCGAACTGAGGGCTGATCCAGCAAAAATATAAACACCCCACATGGTAGAAAACCAAGTCCAGTCAAGCCCCATCAAAAGATCAAAGGCCATGAACGTTGCACAGATAGCAAAGACGGGCACGAACCCTGCACTGAATCTTCTAGCCAAAAATGTATATTTCACATCGCCCGTCCTGTCCTGGCTCAAGGACCAATGTCGCATCAGCCACGCCATGCCACAAAGTGAGACAGCGTAAGCAAAAAACCTAAAATAGAAAAAACCCATTGTCAGGTATGGCGCTTTATTTTTTAGCAAGTACTCAGGTTCTTCACCGTTCGCTTCGGCTACCCTTAATAATTCCATCCACTCATAAAGAGCCTCTCGTGGTTCTTGAAGAATGAGTATCGGAATAAAAAAGACAAAGGAAAACGGCAGCATATTTGCCAAGTGCTCCATGACTCTTCTCACGGCAATACCCCATCCTGAATTGGAAACATGATGCAACAGAACCCAGAAAAGCCCGCCTACCGCAATTGTGAAAAAATAATAACAGGCAAAGAGCCAGGAATATGAAAACGACTCTCTCAATTCTCCGCTTCCAAAGAACAAAATAATTAAACTTGCCAGTAAAGTAACGGCTCCGATCAGACCAGCGATATTGATCACCTTCTGGAACTTTGAAACCTCAACCCTTTCCCCCTCAAGAGGAAGGTCGGTCAGTGCTACTCCATGATCGGACATTTCTAGTTCTTTGTTAATTAAGTTTATTCAGTTGAAGCCGTTTGGCCTTCTTCAGTCTTATTCTCCTGTTCCTTCGCCGCTGTAATTTTTGCATTCTGTAAAGCTCTCATATAAGCAATGATTGCCCATCTGTCCTTCGCGGGTATGGCTCCTCCATAGGCTCCCATCAGTCCTCGGCCCATAGTGATAATATTGAAAATTTCTCCATCAGGTCGATATTCCTGATTTGATGGATCCGAGAACTTAGCCTCGTGGAGATTAGCTATCGGGATCTGTCCTCCGTTAGGGCCAAAAGACCGGACCGGACCGTT
>MDTE01120094.1_pt1 | contig 25090 bp, 24 predicted proteins | sample 811231 | NCBI WGS metagenome assembly MDTE01 (sample SAMN05326651, study PRJNA326480) | marine metagenome | isolation source: seawater | place: Indian Ocean: Red Sea | collected 2010 | reverse complement strand
ATTAAAATCTATACCAAATGAAAAATCTTGTTCTGCTATTTCATAACCTACCTCACCCGGGGTTGAGGTTGTATCATATTCAAGCTTAAATAAATATTTATCATTAATAACATGACTCACTCCAAAAAATGGTGAAACTGTCTCACCTGAAAAATATCTTGAAGGTTGAAACTGACCTCCGAGATCTTCAGTTTCTGTAGGCCGATCATAAAAATCGCTATAAATATCTCCAAGCGGATTCCTAAAATTTTTATTTGATCCATTAAGTTCTCCCCAGCCTAGTCCAAAGTGGAAATCTGTTTTATTTATTCCATAGCTTCCAACAATATACTCAGAGCTATAATATCCAGTCCCAGCAATATCATTTATCCCTATAGCAATTGCCGGCAAGACTCCTTCTTCTTTAATTCTTAATTTAATATTAAAACCTTTATCTTTATAGTCTTGGTCACACACAGGATCATAATCAACTCTGCAATATGGTTTATCTTTAATATTGGTATAGAAAAAAGAGGCTTCGAGCCAATTAAAAGGATTGGAGGTCATAGTTATTTTTTGATCAGGTTCACCACTATATAGAGTAAAACCATATGAAGATTCATTGAAGAGTCTTGCTGTAGGCATATTAATCAAGCCAACAACACCATGATTATTGTAAGAGTTATAAGTAAGGCTATCTGCAAGAGATATATGAGTAAAAAAGCTTAGTGTCAAAAAGAAGGAGAAATACTTTCTCATTCTAGATTCTAGTTGTTAGTAAGATTATCTAGAGCAGCTGCAGAAAATGAAAGATCAGAAAGAATTTGTATAATCGGCGCCAATCTTTGGATTGTTGCATTATTTGAATTAATCTTTGTCGGAACAACAATGGTATCTCCAGGCTCAATTTTAGAAGTGCCTTGGAAAATATTTCTAGCTGACTTTTCGATAAGGCCATTCGCTTTTATTATGTAAACTCTTCTTTTATCAGCATAAGATTGATAGCCGCCTGCTCTAGCTATTGCTGATTCAATTCTTAACTCATCTGAATACTCGAAAGAAACTGGGTTTAAGACCGCACCAATTATATTTATAACATTTGATAGCTTTGGAACAACTATGGTATCTCCCTCAAATAATATTATATCTTTTACAGATTCAGATGATGGAGAAAAGTTTCCAGCAATTCTTCCTAGATTCTCTGGCTCTATGGACTCAGCTAAAGCAGTAAGCATTGAAATGTCATTAGTATTTTCTCTTTGTTGCATAGAAAATAAAATTGACTTATTTAGTGCTGCCTCAGCATTTTTTATGGCTTTTAATTGACGATCTCTAACAGATTCTCTTTGTAAAACTATCCCTTCTAAGAAAGCCTCTGATTTAAAATTACCTACTAGTTTATATAGATCTTGTAGATTGCTATCAGCTTTAAGAGTATATAATCCTGGATAATCTATTGCACCTTGAATTCTGACACTTATTAGGTCATTTACCGGAGCTCTAAATGAGATCGTATTATATTTCTTTGCAATAAAATTCATACCATTATAATTATCATTAATAACGATGTTGTCCAATGGGCTTATATATGTAGCCTTATTATTAACATCACTCATATCCAAACCCAAAAAATCTATAAATGATTTAACAGAATACTTACCAATTACAGGTAATTCGTACGAATCATCTTTATGGTTTATTGTTAATGCATATTCATCTATTAATCTTGATGCTTCTTCTCCCACACTAAAAGATCTTTCATCAATATTTGCGAAATATAATTTAGAGTTTGGGAGCAGCTCCACTGATTGATAGGTACTTTTATCATTTAGACTAAATATAACAGTAGACTTTATTAAGTTATCATCATCAAATTGCTCTAAAACTGCTAGCCACGGATAAACATCTATAAACTTTAAATCTTTTATTAAATCATCTAAATCTGTATATTTTTCAATATCATAAAAACCTGGTTCTTCAATAGCCCCTGATATACTCAAGCTGAGATTATTTTCATTTGTATAACTAAAAACATCTACAACTAGAACATCCTTCAGTTCTTGACTTAAATTAACATTCGTCTTAGTTTCGATTGATGCATTATCTAAATCAAGGTAAGCAATAGAAATATTCGACTTATTTGCAGTTTGCGTGAATCCAAGAGCAAAGTTAACAATATCACCAACTTCTTCACCATCTAGAACCTCATATTTTGCAGGACGATTGACTGCGCCCTTTATATCAATAAATTGTGAGGCTGCGTTAATTAAGATTGTATCTCCCGCTTCAATTGTTAAATCATTAGATCTATCTCCTTTTATAAGCAAATCATATAGGTCAAATGAGAAAACTGTTCCGTTGTTCCTGATTAACTTTATATCTCTCAATGATCCAATTTCTGATATGCCTCCAGAATATGCTAACGCTCCAGTTATGGTACTAAATGGATTTATTAAATATGTTCCAGGGGTCTTGACAGCACCAACGATTGTAACTTTCTTTGCACTTAAATTTTGTAGAGAAATATCGATATTTACGCCAATGTATGACTGATTAATTATATTTGATAACTTATCTTTGACTTCTTTAAAAGTTAAGCCTACAACATATACTGAGCCAAGTTCTGGAAATAGAATGGTTCCATCTAAATTGACATTTAGGTTAAAAATCTGGTCTCTCGATCCTGAAAGAATTACTCTTAATTGATCCTTTAAAGAGATTCTATAATCTGCTGGAAGAGGAAGATCTCCAACTGCTGAAAGTGATGTTGGCATTGTGGAAAAAAAATCATATCCAAACTTATTAGAATTAGACACACCACCATCATTTTTAGTATCTATAAGGGATTCTTCTGTATCTGGCATAACTGTAATTTCGGGAGCTATTAGTTTTTGTGATTCTATTGCTTCTTTCGCCGCCTCTATTTCATCAAGAGAGAGTTGAGATATCAGTGCCGGATCAACCTCTTGAGTGAAAGAAATAAAAGAAAAAACAGATAGGCTTAATATTAAAAAATTTTTTTTAAAAGTCATTTTATATAATAATTCGACATCGATATTTTACATTCTTTTTATTGGAAATGTTAATGCAAAGCTACTTTAATTCTAATCCTGGTACGAATACTCCCTCTAAATTAACTATTGACTTAAGAAGTTTGGTGATGCTCTCTGAGATATCTTCATCAGAGAGAGTTTTAAGGGTTGACTGAAAAATAAGCCTAACTCCTACTTTTATTTCCCCAAGTTTTTCATTCAAATAAAAATCAAAAATAAAAGAATCTTTAAGATTTTCATCATGGAAGCTTTCAATGATAGATATGACATTGCCGTACTCTTCAAGATTCTTAATTGAGAAAGAAAAGTCTCTTGTGCTTGATGGATATTCAGACACAGGACTGTATTTTACAAAATTTCCTAAATTCCTATTAGATTTATTTCCTGAAAAAACTTTATCTGGTATGTCATCCAGGCAAATCTCGCAATAAAAAATCTTGTCTCTTTTTTTTGTTTTTAAATTTTCTCTGGAAACCTCTTTTATATCGAAGATAGAGACTTCATGATCTAAGTTCAAGATCTTATTTAAATACCTACTATCAAGCTTCTTTGAAAAATCTCTATGATTGTGGCCACCTCTGCCGCTAACAATAATACCTAGTTTTTTTTCTTGAAGAATATTTTCTTGATTTTTATATACATCACTAATTTCAAATAGCTTTATGGAATCTTTTTGCCTTCTTTCATTGTAAAGAAGATTTTCAATCAGTGAATCTTTTAAAGAGGTCCTCAAACTCTTTCTATTAGAATCTAATGGATTATCAATTAAAATTGATTCTTTTTCTTCAATTGCTGTAAAAGGAAAGTTTATTACTTCGGAAAACCCATTCTCAATAAAAAAATCCTCAATTAAGGAAATTTTATTTTTTTTGCGGCTAAGTTCGGTATTTAATTTTAGAGGAATAGTTTTTATATTGTCGAATCCAATCATTCTTGCTATTTCCTCTGATAAATCATTTTGAGATAAAATGTCATGTCTGAATGAGGGAATCTTTATTTTATCTTCGATTTCAAAACCTAACTTTTCAAGTAAACTAATATATTCATCTTTTTTTAATTTAGTTCCCAAGATTTTATTAATTTTTTCTGTTTCTATTTGAAGATACTTGTCTTCAGAACGTTTACCTATAAATGTTTTTATTCTTAAGCTCTTTATAGAAGCATGATCTTTAACTATTCTTATAAATCTTCTTAAAACTTTTTCTTGAGATTCAATATCTACACCTCTTTCAAACCTATGAGCAGCATCAGATTTCAAATTATATTTAACAGTCTTTCCAATTATTTCTTCGGGATTAAAATAAGCACATTCCACCAAAACCTTTCGCGTTCTCTGCGTGCATGCAGTGGATTCTCCACCCATTACTCCAGCAAGACTTATTATTTTATCGCCAGATTTAAAAACACAATTCTTGCCTTCAAGTTTAATTTCATTTCCTAGCAAGGTTTTGAAACTCTCGTCACATGATTGATTAGAGAAAATTAAATCTTCGGTTATAGATTCTCTTTCAAAGCAATGAGTAGGCTGGCCTCGCTCATACAAAATATAGTTTGAGATGTCAGTGAAAAAGTTAGTCTTATTATTTCCTAACAGTGAGAAATAGTTCTCTAAGTATTCTTTGTAAGGTGATATTACTTTATCAATCTCAATCTCTAAAAAAGAAATCTTTGGACAACAATCGGTTGATAAATTTCTAAAATCAATCTCTAGCTGATCTAAATCTTCATCATAAATCTCATGAGGATCTTTATAGTTATAAAAATTATTTAGGTCTCTTGATAAACCAACAAGTGAAAGGCAGTCACCTCTATTGGGTGTAATTTCCATATCAAATGTATCACCATCAAGTTCGTGCTCATGACCTAATTGAAAAAGTTTTTTTGAAAGAGCATCTCTAGATGGTTGCTCTTTAAGGAAATTTAAAAGGTCTTGATATATAAATTTCATTTAAATTGATCCAGAAAATCAAGGTTAGATTTATAAAATTCTCTAATATCATTGACTTCATATTTAAGCATTGCAATCCTCTCTATACCAAGACCAAAAGCTAGACCGCTATATATATTCGAATCAATATTACAATTATTTAAAACAATAGGATTTACAATTCCACAACCCAATATTTCCAGCCATTTACCATTTTCAGATAAAATATCTACTTCTGCAGATGGTTCAGTGAATGGAAAATATGATGGTCGAAATCTTATCTCAACGCTTTTACCAAATATACTTAATAAAATCTGATTGATCAGATCTTTTAGATTTGCAAAATTAACATCTTTATCAACATAAATACCCTCCACTTGATGAAACATTGGTAAGTGGGTGGAGTCATCATCCTTTCTATAAACTTTTCCTGCAGAGCTGAATGCAAAGGGTGGCTTTGATTCAAGCATACTCCTTATCTGAACAGGCGATGTATGAGTTCTAAGAACTTTACTTTTATTTTCTATATAAAAAGTATCATGCATTTGTCTAGCCGGATGAGATTTTCTGATATTGAGCATGTCAAAATTGAACTCTTCGCTTTCTATTTCTGGGCCATGGATTTCTTTAAAACCTATTTCTGATAAAAGATTTAAAAGAAAATCCTTGGTTTGATTTATTGGATGGAGTGAGCCCAAACTCTTTTTAATTACAGGTGGCTCTATTTTGTCCATATTAGACATTAAGTATCTATTTTAAAGCAGTTTTTGTGATTTTCTTAAAAGTAGATGTATCGTTAATGGCTATGTCAGATAATATTTTCCTATCAATAATAATATTATTTGATGACAACCCATTAATAAGTTTTGAGTATGAAATACCAAGTTCTCTGGAAGCTGCATTTATTCTAGAAATCCATAAGGATCTAAAAGACCTTTTTTTATTTTTTCTATCTCTAAAAGCATATTGCATTGATTTGATATTAGATTGTTTTGCGGTCTTATAGAGTCTACTCCTTGCACCGTAATGACCTTTTGTAGAGGAAAGAACTTTTTTGTGTTTTGCTTTTGCTGTTTTTGCTTTTGTTACTCTTGGCATATTACTTATTAATGAGTCTTGAAGCCATTTTAAGCATTATGCCCTCAAGTTTATTTAAACCTCTGTTATGTCTTTTTCTTTTGGTAGATTGTTTTGATAATATATGATTTCTATTAGCACTTCTGCTTTTAACAGATGATCCTGTCTTTTTAAAACGCTTTGAAGCGCCAGAATGTGTTTTTAACTTATATCCCATTTTTTATATAAATTTAATTTGTTTAATTCTTCTTTTTTAGAGGAGATAAAACCATTAGCAATTGGCGACCCTCAAGTGAGGGATCTTGGTCAACTTGAGCGATCTCTTTTAAGTCATCTCTAATTTTATTTAAAAGAGCAAGTCCTATATCGCTATTAAGTATTTCTCTGCCTCTAAAACGGACAGTTATTTTAGTCTTATCTCCTCCAAGAATAAAGCTTTTTATTTTTTTTAATTTTATGTCGTAGTCACCGGTATCAGTTGATGGCCTGAATTTTATCTCTTTAAGACTATTTTTTTTTGCCTTAGATTTGGAAGATGAATTTTTTTTCTTTTCAAAAATATATTTACCATAATCAAGCAGTTTACATACTACTGGATTTGAGGCTGACGGAGAAACTTGAACTAAATCTAAAGAGGCCGCTTTTGCAAAATCTAATGCTTCCTCAATTGATACAATACCCTTTTTTTCCCCGTCCGAGTCAATAAGCATAACTTCTGTGGCAATAATTTTTTTATTAATTGGGATATTTTTTTTTGACGAAGCTATGATAAGACCTTAAATGTTATAGATAAGAAAGACATCAACAAATCTTTACAAGTAAGTTTTAAATTTGAGGATTTGTAACATAATTGACAGAGATTTTAAACTAATCAAAACATAACGCAAATTTTTTTAATTTATCACGGTTGAAGTATATTAGAAATCCATTTGGAATCTTTCGCCTGATAAACGACTCTCTTATTTAATCTTGATTTGTGACCTTCCCAAAATTCAAAATAGTATGGCTTTAGTGAGTAACCTCCCCAGTAATCAGGGCATTCTTGTAAATTTGATTCTCTTAATACTTTATTAAATTTTTCTTTTACATCATCATATGAGCCTACAATGCATGATTGTCTTGATGAAATTGCTAATGCATTTTTTTTTGAATCTCTTTTTTCAAAGTATTTTTTATTAAAGTTTTTACTTGTTTTTGTGATCTTAGACTTGATTCGAATTTGAACATTGATACTATTCCAAAAAATAACGGCACTAACTTGATCATGATAATGAAAATCTTTAGATTTTGGAGATCTATAATTTGAAAAAAAAATAAGCTCCTTGTCATTTAAAAATTTTAAATTTACAAACCTCGAATCAATTTCTTTTTTTTCAATACTGTAAGAAGAAATGCAGATTGCCTCAATATTCTTTTGATCTGCTGCAAGAGCTTGATCATATTTATTTTTAAAGATGTTATAAGGCTTCTCTTTACTTAAATTTATAAACTTAATCATATGATATCAAAACAAATGCAAAGAAGAGTGGAAGTTTTTTGTTTAGCAAAAATCATATTTTTCTGCATAAAAATTATTTTTTAAATGCTAAGCAACACCAGTATGGCGTTTTATTAGAAAATCTAATATTTTCACAGCCAGCTTCTTGAAAAAGATTTATGATCTGTTGTTTGCTAAACCTTTGCTCCAATCTCGTTCCAAATCTATCTAGTGCATCATTTTTACACTGATAAAATGGCTTATTTCTGTAATCTGAAAGAGGTATATTTTCCACATTCAATCCCAGCTTTTCTAAGAAATACGCAGCCCTGCTTAAAGGATAATATATTGTAATTGCTATGAATGCCGACAAGAAATGTTTTATTGGCTTGGGAGATGAGGATATAATTTTTCGAATGTAATCACTGAGTTTCCATATAAATTTGAACCACCTCGGCTTATTCTCAAAATCATAATATAGGTATAATAATATAGGTGCGCCACTTTTGAGGAGAAGTGTGCAGTCTTTTAGCGCTTTTTGAGTATCGGGAATATGATGCAAAACTCCAAGACTATACCCGAAGTCCTGAGACTCTGGTTCAATAGTGCAACTCTCGGTAGTTTCTCTTAAATAAGTGACATTACTATGGTTAATTAAGTTATTTTTTGCAACGTTGATTGCATCACTAGGCTCTATAAAATTCAATTTTTTAACCCTGGGTGCTACAAATTGAGCCCAGCGACCTGTTCCACCACCCATATCAAAGCCAATCGCATCCTCAGGCAAAATCTCCCATGGAAAAATACAGAAATACTGATCAAAGTTTTCTTTAAGTTTTTGTGTATTAATATTGGATGATGAGTAGTCAAACTTAACCCACTCCTCTCCAAATTCTTTAATTACCTTCTTATCTTTGTTGCTCATTTTTTAACCTCGAAGATAGATAGTATTGAAATAACAACTATTTCATAGAAATATTTAGCTAACTCTAAACATTATAGCAACTAATCAAGCAAAAAATTTATATCGCCCAGCGAAAATTGCTTTCTAAAAGAATTTTAATATCCATTTGGATTTTTTGATTGCCAGCGCCAAGAATCTTCACACATTTGATGAAGATCTAACTCTGCTTTCCATCCTAATAACTCTAATGCATATGATGGGTCAGCATAACATTTCGCTATATCTCCAGGTCTCCTATCAACAACTTCATAAGGTATTTTTTTACCTGAAACTTCTTCAAAAGTCTTAATTATTTCCATAACTGAATAACCAATACCTGTTCCCAAGTTAACAGTGATGATCTGTGATTTTTTTTCTAAAGCTTTCAATGCTTCTACATGTCCTTTAGCTAAATCAGTAACATGTATATAATCTCTTATTCCTGTTCCATCAGGAGTATCATAATTGCCTCCAAAAACATTTAATTTTTTTAGTTTGCCAACTGCTACTTGGGAAATAAAAGGAATTAAATTATTAGGTATGCTATTGGGAGCTTCTCCAATTAAACCGCTGCTATGAGCACCTATGGGATTAAAGTATCTCAAAACTCCTAATCTCCAAAATGGGCTGGATGAAAATATATCTTGAAGGAATTGCTCAATCATAAGTTTTGATCGTCCATATGGATTTATGGCATTTAATTTAGAATCTTCTCTTATAGGAACTACTGAGGGATCGCCATAAACTGTTGCCGATGAACTAAATACAAAAATATAACAACCAAACTCTGTCATTACATCAATAAGATTACATGTTCCACCAAAGTTATTCGCATAGTATTTGAGTGGCATTTCAACAGATTCACCAACTGCTTTTAAGCCAGCAAAATGAATAACACCCTCAATTATATTTTCCTTAAAAACTTCTCTTAAACCATCTTTATCAAGGATATCTGTTTTATAGAAAGGAATGGTAGTTCCTGTAAGAGTTTCAACACGCTTAATAGACTCAATAGATGAATTACACAAATTATCAAGCACGACCAAATCGTAACCAGCTTCAATTAATTCAATACAGGTATGAGAGCCTATGTAACCCGCGCCACCTGTAACTAGGATTCTCACAGAACTTTTGCAGACTTAGGCAATTGCCTTAATTTCAGACAAATATTTATTCAATACTATTGTCTCGTCAAACTCAAGCAACATTTTCTTTCTACCTGCTTGTCCCATTACTATACGATCTTCTTCTGATAAATTAAGAATCATTTCCATCTTTTCTGTTAAATCATCAACATTCTTAATTTCACATAAATATCCATTTATGCCATTATCTACAACATCTTTACAACCGACATTATAAGTTGTGATAATTGGTTTTGCCATACTTGCACTTTCAAGAAGAGATCTAGGAGTTCCTTCTGCATAAAATGATGGTAAAACAACGCAATCGGCTTCAGAAATCTCTAATTTAACATCATTGCTAACACCCAAGTAATTAACTAATCCCTCGTCACTCCATTTTTGAATATGATTTATATTTAGGGAATCATCATCATGATCATTTAAAAATCCCAAAAGCCTAAACTCAACATTATTATAAATTTTCTTAATATTTTTAGCAGCTCCAATGTACTCGCCAATGCCTTTGTCCCACATCAAACGAGCTATAAGCAAGAAAATAAATATATTCCTATTTTTATAAGTCTTTATGGGACTAAATCTTTTAGTGTCCACACCGCTACCTGGAAGCAAATCACATTTATCTTCTCCTACTAATTTATTTTTAAGAAACTCATTAAAATCTTCTTTATTTTGAAAGAAAATCTTGAAGACTCTGGTTTGTGAATATTTATATAATAATCTTACTATATTGGTTGTTAAATTCTTATTCATAAAAATCTTACCAAGGCCTGTAATATTATTAATAGTTTTTATGCCTAATATTCTTGCAGCAAAGGAACCATAAATATTTGGTTTGATTGTAAAGTGAAGTGCAAAATCTGGTTTAATCTGCTTGTAGAGTCTATAAAAATCAATGAAAGTTTTGATATCTTCTAGCGGATTTTTTCCTCTACTATTTATTTTTATGTCATAAAAATTAAATTCTCTTTCTAATTTGCTACTGTAGTCATCAAAAGGGGCTATTAGAGAAACTTCATAACCAGATTGTTTAAGAAATCTAGCAAGATTAAGCCTAAAATTGAATAAACTCCATGACGTATTTGATACGATTACTATTTTTTTAGTCAAGCCACTTTTCCTTCCACATTTGATAATTAAGTATAAGCCAAACATGATTCTCTAAACTTTCTCCGTTAAAAAATCTATCTTTAATGTCTAGGACTTCTTTTATATTAAAAATACTTTCATCTAATTGATCTAAGCTGATATATTTATTAACAATAGGTTTTAGTTCATTCCTCAACCATTTATCTAGTGGTAAAGTGAAACCTGATTTGGGTTTGTCAATAATTTCTTTAGGAATATATTTATATAAAATTTTCCTTAGCAAATATTTACCTTCATTCTTTTTATATTTATTTTTCAATGGAACCCTAGCTAGATATTCTATTAGCCTATGGTCAAGCAATGGCTCTCTTCCTTCAAGACTTACACTCATTGTAGATCTATCAGTTTTTGTAAGGACATCATCATTCATAAAAAGTTTATAATCTAAGGCCATCATCATTTCTAAAAAATCTACTTCTTTTAACATTTTCCATTTTGTGAATAACTCCTTATTTTGATTTAGAGTTAAAAATTTTGAAACATCAGCCTTATCAATGTAGCTACTTGCATTTATAAACATTTCTTCGAGAGTTTTAGAAAATATCGCCCTTTTAAATTTTGTATATTTGTTAACAAAGTTTGTTTGTCTTAAATGCTTTGGCAGTATGTTATTTATTTTTTCAGCAAAACTGGCATTGAACAATCTTAGAAGAATTCTTAAAAATAATCTTTTTGGATGATTAAAATGTATATCTTTAAATTTATTTAAAAAAAAGTATTTACTGTATCCGCAAAAAGTTTCATCTCCACCATCTGCACTTAATGCCACAGTTACGTCTTTTTTAGCAAGTCTTGAAACGATTATAGTGGGAAGAGCTGAGCTATCTCCAAATGGTTCATCAAAGAAAATGGGTAAATCTTCAATTAGTTCGAGCATATCTGAATCTTTCATGTAATATTCTTTATGGTTTGTTTCAAGATATCTTGAAACTTCTTCTGCGTGTTCCGCTTCGTTATATTTGCTATCGTAAAAGCCTACAGTATATGTATTAATATTTTTCTTAAGTTTTTTTGATAGAATTGCGGCAACAAGAGAGCTATCGTATCCACCACTTAAAAATAATCCAACGGGTACATCTGATATCATCCTAAGATTTATTGCATCTTCAAGAAGTATTTCTAAATCTTGGATAATTTCATCCTCTTTTTTTGAGAATTTTTCTTTCAAATAAAAATCATTTACATCCCAATATTTGGAAATACTATATTCTAGATCTTCAATTCTAAGTTCAAGATAATGTCCAGCTTCTAATTTGAAACAATTCTTGAAAATACAATGAGGTGAAGGTATATAACCGAACTGAAAAAAATAAGGAAGTACATCAAGATTTTGCTCTTTTTTAAAATTTGGGTTTTCATGAAAGGATTTTATTTCAGATGAAAACATGAAATTTTTCTTATCTTTGTAAAAGTAAAGTGGTTTTATTCCTGTTCTATCACGAACTAAGTAAAGCTTATTATTAGCTTTATCAAAAATTGTAAATGCAAACATGCCAATGAAATCTTCAATACATTTAATGCCCCATTCTTTAAAGCTATAAAGAATGACCTCTGTATCACTATTAGAAATGAACTCATGTCCAAGTTTTTCAAGCTTAGATTTGAGTGATTTAAAATTGTAAATCTCCCCATTAAAAACAACTACATAATTTTTACAATTGCTTACAAAGGGTTGATGTCCATTAGAACTAAGATCTTGGATTGAAAGGCGGTTATGCCCAAGGTGAAGACCGGTATTTTTATCATGGTATAACCCATTATCATCAGGCCCGCGATAGGCTTGTACATTATTCATATTCCTTAAAATATCAATGCTTTCATTTCTATGAATAAATCCAACTATTCCACACATATTATTTTAGTCTAATCTCATTTAATGCATTTTTTAAATCATCCTTATAAAGGATAGCATTGCTCCATTTATTTAGACCTTCTATAGAAATGCTTTGAAAGGTATCATTATTCCTTGCGACCATAAAAATCTTTTCCACAAAATCTTCTAAATTATTATCTTTGAAATGAATTGCTGAGCTCATATCTTTAGAATAATTTTTAATCTCTCCTACCGGTGTAACACAACAAACTAAACCATTTTGCATAGCCTCACACACAGACATTGCAAAACCCTCAAAGTCGCTTAGCTGGAGGTAGAATTGGTTCTTACTAAAGACTTTACTTAGATCTTCATGCTTTATTGCATCATTTATAAAAACATTATTTTGAAGGTCTAATTGTTCAATCTTTTTAGTTATATTTTTAAGCTCTCCATCATCATCTCCATAAATATTAAACTCAACGTTTAATTTCTTCTTGAGTAGATGATCTATTACATCTAGAGATTTGTCTATTCTTTTATGATCAGAAATTCGACCTAAATATAAAAAATTAATTTTTTCTTGATTCAAGTTTTTAATCTTACCTTTATAGGCTTTAAGTAAAAAAGAGATAACTTTAATATTGCCTTTTTTATTAAATTTAAGAGCAAATTCTTTGGTCTTTGTAGAGTCAACAAAAACATAGTCAAAATTCTTGATTGCATTTCTGGTAAAAATCTTATCAAAAAAATGAACGAACTTTGTAGAGTGAAGAAAGCTTATAAATATTGTCTCTTTGTATATTAGATTTAGCAAAAAACCAATTAAAGATGCTTTCCACAGCGAGAATATAAAAATGTTAGGAGGATTTTCTTTTAAATGATTCATAAATAAAGATACTTTTTTAAGAGCAGATAATTTAAATAAATTTAATTCAATAATTTTGTTTTTTTCTTCATCACTAAGATTATTCATTAGTTTCGAATCAACCCTACCCAGACAAACTAAAAAAAAATTATCATCATAATTTAGCTCTTGAATTGAGCTTTTGGCTGCCAACTCAACTCCGCCATACTTAAAGTCCGAAATAAAATGATATATGTTCATAAAACTTTGTATCGAAAGTAAAAATTTATAGAAATTCCATAAAAGATATAATACGCAGTGAAGTATAAAAAAGAAGCTGATTCAAAAAATAATAGTAAAAGAACACAAAAAGTAAGTAAAAAGTTAAAAGTAAGAATAGGCATACTTCCTTTTTTAAACTGAATATTTTGCTTCGCCCAGATACCAAATAATACAATTAGTGGAAGAAATGCAATTACTATATCGTTAAGGTCATATATATAATTAATAGCTAGAAATGATAAAAAGACAATTGAGGAGGTAAAGATAAATAAATTAATAAATAATCTTTCATTTAATCTCATATTTTTAGACTTGCTGAAATTGAAATAAGAAATTATAAGTACAGAAAAAAAACTTATTAACCTTAAAATCCAAAGCCCAATTTCATTCTCGATACTTACATCATTAAAGCTTATGGAGGTGACAACAATCATTGGAAAAGTTGCAAAGAAAGCATTCAGTGCTGCAAAAATAATTTCCTTTCCTGTTATATGAATTTTATGGTTAAAGCTCTTTGGCTCAATTCTAGTTAAATAAATAACTCTCAGTAAAAAGAAAAGAATAAAGAAAATATAATAATCAGCATTTTTGTTGAGGTAATCGACAACTAATATTGCATATGAAATAAATAGAAAAAAACAATCTATAAAAATATATTTTAGGCCACGACTGGAATTATGCACAAAATTATCAAATGCTATCAATGAAAGTATGTGGCTTGTTGTCAAACCAAAAAGAATATACGCGAGATTATATTGCTCTAAATGATCATTAAGATCTTTATATAACAAAGGAAGAATTGAAAAAGTAATTAGAAGGCCTAAAAAAAGAAATCTAAAAATATTTGTTTTTATAAAAAAACAATTTCTTCTTACGTGATTTGTAAATCCCAAGGATAAAAGTGATGCAAAAAAAGTATATATAGTTGCTGTTTTAAAGAATAAAAAATCTTGGGATAAATAAGCAATAAAAAAGATTACTAAGCTAAAAAAAGAAACTGCTAATCTGTAAAAAAGAAAATTATTTAAAATTGGTAGCATTGGGCTTATTATGATTTATGCTTTTGAGAATTAACAGAGATAGTGGGCCATAAATTGAAAGCATCCCCTCATTTGAAAGCCCCATTGTAAGAATAAATAAGAGAAATAGCTTAAAAGAACTAAGATATTTATAAAAAAAATATAGCAAAAAAGAGGTTCCGATTACTCCAAATTCCAACAAAATTCTGAGAATGGAAGAATCAACTGTTTTTGGCTTACTTTTTACAAATTCAATACTAGTATTTATGAGTAAATCAAATTCTAGATATGCTTGTGGGCCTGCACCAAACAAAATTTCTGTAAAAGATAACTGAGAGTAATTTATAAAGTGATTCAAAACTAGCATGCTTCTAGCCGCATTGGCTGGATTGTTGTCTAATAAAATTAACGAAAGTATATATGCGCAAAAATAAATTAATACAACAATATAGAAAAAATAGCTTCTCAAAAAAGAATAAGAGCTCATAATCAATATTGATCTAGTTCCAGATAAAAATGAAATAAGTATTGTGGTAAATATTTTTCGGAATGGGCCTTGAATACAAAAAATAATAATGCTCATCAACAGAAATATATGCAGAACATTTACATCAATGTTGAATGTTTTGGCTCCCGCTGAACCTATTATCAAATACCATACTAAAAAAACTACATAGGTGATAAAGAATAGCCTTTTTTTATTCATTACCAAATTAGGGCGCATAAATAAAAGAATTGACCAACAAAATAATAGATAAAACCAATAAAAAATATTTTCATATTTATTTATGAGCCAAACAATAATTACAAATAAAGAAAATATTAAATAGACTAATGAAACATTCTTAATTAGTTTTGCTCTAAAATAAAATAGAAAAAAAGTGAAGCCAATAATTAAATCATCAGACTTCCCTCTAAAAATATCATTCTCATAAAACAAATTTCCCAAAAAAAGATATTGAAGGATTATAAAGACCCAGAAAATTGATATGTCTTTGTGCATAACTAGTTCTTTATATGTTCAATTACAGAGTTGAAGTCTGGATAATGAAAGATTGTTGAACTATTAATTAGATTCTTATACCTTGATTTATAGTATAAATTTTTTAGAAAATATAAGAATGTTGTAAGTTTGAATATGAGTCCTTTTTTATCGTCATTATCAGGATTTTTAACTATAAATCCATTTTTATCTTGCTTGTGAGCTCGATTAATTCCTAATTTAATTTTCGCTGATGATTTTGCACAATCAATATTTTTTCTATTAAAAAAAATAATCTCCACATTATTATGTTTAATGTATTCTTTAATTTCAGGTGTTATTTGATCAAGCATTAATTTAATAATAATTTTTTTCTTATTGGCTATGTCTTTTAAGTAATCTTTAACACTTTTATTCTGTTCATAGAAACGTTTTCTTGGAAGAAGATCAAGATCTGGGTATATACTGTTTGTTAAATCAGTAGGTTGGTCTAAGAAAACTTCTTCAAAGACAGCAAACTCAGCATTAAGCTCTTTGGATAGTCTTTGTATTAGTGATGTAGACCCAGACCTTTGTTGGCTTAAAATAAATATTGTTTTCAATCTTCGCCCTTCAAATTTAAGTAAATGTCATTATATATGCTATCACTTTGGTAAATTGATTGGAGTAATTGATCTTTAAGAAGATTTCCTTTCTCTAAAAAAGATTCTTTTCTTGATAGATTTTGTATTTTGATAATATATTTATTTAAATTACATGGAATGTTTACTATTTTGATATCTTTGTCACTAGCAATTAAGACTGGTTTGTCACATAGTGCAGCCTCATAAATCACATTGCTAACTCTGTTATTGTATCCAACTGTGAATAAAAAAATATCAAATAACTTTATATATTCAGCTATCTCCAATTTTTGAAGTTCATGTCGATAAACTTTTTCATTTTTAATATAATTTTTTAACTCTAAATTCCTTGGATGAAATCTTATATTAGTTTGAAACTTATGATTATTTAATATCTTTAAGATTCTATTTATTTCATTTGCTTCGCCAGTTCTTCCATGTGTGACACATAGTGATAAATCTAAAGGAACTCCTGGTTTTTTTTTAGATTTTGTTAAATTTATATTTTCAATCATGCCTGAATAAATTTTTTTTCCTTGATAGTCTTTATTTGGCCATGTTTTTGTCCCTGTCAAAATTGAATTTGCATAATAAAAGAAATTATTTTCAGGTGGATCTGAAAAATATAAGCCATGAGGAATTATCATAGTTTTTATATTCTTGTATCGATGCAAGCACTCTATTAATGGTATGTTGTTGCCTCTAAAAATTATATTTATATTGGAAGGATTTTTATTAGATACAGACCTTATCATTCCTAGCTGAGATAAATAAAAGACTTTTCTTATTAAGCTAACATTCTGTGATGAAAGAATAAATTTAATTTCTGAGAATGATAAATACTTAAAAAGATATTTTAAGCAACCAATCGCGACATTATAAAAGATCTTGTGCTTAGGTTTATTATAGGGAGTAAAATCGAAAATCCTAAAGCCTTTCTTTTTAAGATATTTCTGAAGATTTAAATCATGTATTTCTGGGTTATGCCCACAGGATGCCCATATGACTATCATACTGGATCATGCAATCTTGAACTTATTCCGCCATCTAAAGTAATATTTGAACCATTCAAAAAGTTAATATCTGATTTAATAATGCACTCAATTAATTTTGCAATTTCACTGGTAGTGCCTAATTCTAAGGTTGGATGATAATCCTTCAAAGACAGTAGTTTTTTCTTATGTCCTTCAAATCCATCTATAAGCATCTTAGTATTTATAGCTGCAGGAGATATCATATTCACTTTAACTTTATTACCAATTTCTACTGCCATTGATTTTGTTAATCCTAACAATGCAGCCTTACTTGTTGCATAGCTGAGATAACTTGGCTTAGTAAGATTGATATGAATTGAGCCTATATTTATGATATTCCCCTTAGATTCTTTTAATTTGGGTAATAACATTTTCGACAATATTAACGGGGCTTCAACATTTACACTCATTGATTTTCTGAAATCTGATATTTCAAGGTCTTCGAGATTACTTAAAATTTGCACTGCTGCATTATTGATTAGGGCTATACAATCATCATTGGATATTCTCTTAAATAATTCTTTTTTAAGTTTAATATATGATTTATTTGATTGGAGATTGTCCAAATCGAACTTGATATTTTGATCATTTTCCTGGTTATCTTTGTCAATGCCTATGACTTTATATCCACAACTATTTAAATGTTTTTTGATCTCTTTGCCTATTTCTCCATTATTTCCTGTAACTATAATTGATTTCATAAAACTAATTGCTTAAAAACGAATGCAGTTTGTGAATTGCTATTTTATTGGTTCTGTGAACTGCGTCAATTGTATTTGATCCATTATGCGATCCAAGAATGCATAATGGATGTTCAAGCAAAAAGCTTGATGAGTTAATGGGCTCGTTTTCAAAAACGTCTAGTGCAGCAGAATGAATTTTATGATTCCTTAAACCATCACAAAGGTCTTCTTCATTGATTAAAGGCCCTCTTGCCACATTTATCACTCTTAAACCATTTTTACATAATTTAATTACTGATTTATTGAACATGTGAATATTTTTTTTATTTAATGCGCATGTGAAAACAAGAAAGTCGCACTTTTGGATTTTATTGGGCCATAGCTCTAAAGCAATATTATCATTATTTAATTTTTTTATTGCTGGGTCATAAACAATTGTTTTTAGACCAAATATTTTTGCCTTATTCGCAAGGTTTTTTCCTATATCTCCATATCCGACAAGCCCCAAGATCTTTCCCTCAAGTGAAATACCACTATTTTTTGGCCAAAGGCCTTTTCTAATTGATCTATCTATAAAATAGGTTTCTCTTGCAAGACTTATCAAATAACTAAGAGCAAGGTCAGCAACTTCATTACCAAACATGTCAGGTGTGTTTGCAATCTTAATTCCTAATTTTCGGCATGCATCAAAATCAATATTATCTGTTCCAACACCCCATTTAATTGAGGCTTTTAGTTTGCCCTCTTTTCCAGCTTTAAAAACTTGGGCAGTAGCAGGATCATCTCCAATAATCCATCCATCAAATCCTGGAACTAATTTGATCAATTCAATTTCAGTGAGTGTTTGTTTTACACTTGGGCAGCAAACTTCATATCCTAGATCTTCTAATATTGGTAAGAACTGATCTTCTGAGTTAAGCATAGGAGGACATGTTACTAATACTTTCATAATCTATTCAGTATCTTAGAGCCCTCGAGAATAGCTTCAGCTAGATCCCAATCTTGCGGAGTATCAATATCTATTGACTCAGATCTTTCTGTTTCAAACATCCAAGGATTAAGACCGATTCTTGCTTTAGATTTCTTAAAACTCTCTTTGGAAAATACGTATATATTTGAATTTTCCTCAAACCATGGTTCGAGGTCTTGAGTATTTTGTAAGATTTTTGAACTATGATTGATTGGCCTAGTTTTTATATCGTAAAAGCGTGTTTGTATTTTATTAACTGAAAATAATGAATCATATCCATCTTTGACTTTGTCTTCATAAGTATTAAGTGATCTAATTATTGAGTCTTTTTTAAGAAATGGATTTGTAGTGTGCGTCATTATGTAGATATCAGATTCAACATTATTTACATCATCTTCAATAACCCTATTCATAGAAATATTATCACCACAGATATCTTTTTTTCTTTTTCTTAGAATTACCTTATCGTTGGTAACACCTAGATTTTTTAGTTTATCTCTAGCATCAGTATTGATAATTACTTCATCAATTAAATCAATTGAAATCAAAGTATCTAAGACCCATTTAAAAAGTGGTTTACCGCCAAAATTCTTAAAGTTTTTTCCTTTAACTCTCTCACTATTGGCTTTCATAGGAAGAAGAGCAACCACTCTTTTTTTTGAGTTAATATTTCTTTTATCTTCCATTTACATTCTCATTTTTTAATAATGCGAGGGTAGAAATATTTTTCTTTCATTGTTTTAGACAATTCTCTATTATTTTTGTTTCCTTTATATGCTCCGACATACTGATGATATCTAAATCTAATAATTGAATAAAACTCTTTAAGTAATATTTTTCTTATGAAAGCTTGTTTAATATCTTTCAAAATTCCAATAAAGATGAACCTAATAGTATCATTAATTGATAGTTGAATTTCTGGCATAATTTTTTGTAAAGCAATTGCTTCGCGTTCATATCTTAATGAAACTTGACTCCAAGTCTCATCATGAATGTGATATACAGCTGCATCTGCCGAATAACCTATTAAATATCCGTCATCAACAATCCTTTTTGCCAGATGCATATCCTCACAGCCTGTAATGTCTTCGTCAAATAAATATTTCTGCCAGATGTCTTTTTTAATTGCTGCATTAGCATTATTACAAAAGAAGCCTTTTTGTGGCAATTTAGATTGTTTAGGAAAATATTTTTCAAACAACTGTCTTTCGCTAAATTTTGTTGTGTCCCTCCCTTTTTGCCTGCCATACGAGTAATCACATGAAAACTCTAGAGGTAAAACTATGTTAGCTAACCAATTTTCGTTTGATGGTATGCAGTGTCCACTTATAAATACTAGAAAATCTCCGGTAGCATTCTCACATCCTATATTTAATGATCTGCCAAAAGTAAATTCCTCTTTCTTAATATTTACGATTTTGCAGTTATATTTTTTAGCTATATTAATTGTTTGATCGAATGAGCCTGAATCCACAATAACTATTTCAACGTTATAGTCATTTACTTTTTGAAGTAATATCATTTCTAGAAGCTCATCTAAATACCTTTCTTCATTAAATGTTCTTATTACTATGCTAATTGTTTTTTTTATCATTTCGGAACTCTATTATCATTGTTTTGCCAGAAAGCGGCCACTTTTTTAGATCATTTCTTTCGCATTCAATAGCTGCTGAGGTAACTGCTATCTTATTATTATCAATAAAACAGCAATTTGTTGGATTTTTTGCTGGAACTTCAAATGAATTTAATAATTCACCTCTTAAGGAATACTCATTAATGCAACCTGAACCCCACATACATAAAAGTATTGTATTATCAGGAGTTAAACACCCACCATCAGGTGTATGATTTTCTGATGATAGATCTAACCAGACCTTTTTATTATGAGAGGAAAGATCATATTGATAAATTACTTTTTTAAAAGAATCACTTATTATGATCTTTTTATTGAATGGAATGAAAGAATTAGGAATGATAGCTTCATCAAGTTTTATAAGCTTTTTATTTTCATATAAATAGACGCAGCCTTTCTTTTTTTTACTTGGATTGTAATGCATTGAACCAAAAAAAATCTTTTCGCCAACTATAACTCCATCATTTGCTCTAATATTTTTATTGGTGGATAAATCTGGTACTTCTTTAAGTTGCGCATATGAGTTGTCAAAAGTATTTAAAATTGATATTCCCTCAGAATCTAAATAGGTAAATTTTGTATTATCAATTTTTATAATACAGCTTGGATGATATTTTGTTTTGTAGGCTTTAGTTATTTTAGTCTTTAGATTATGAGTGAAAATATATTTATTTAATATATCAACCCATGCTAAGACTAAATAATCCTTTGAAAAGAGAATACCTTCTCCCAAGTTACAAGTTGTTTTTGCTAATTGGCTAATTTTGATATTCGATAAACCATTCATAGAACTTTTTTAATCCATCTTCAATTTTGGTTGAAGGCTTAAATCCAGTTATATCCATAAAATCATCAATATCTGCATAAGTAGTTTGAACATCTCCTAGCTGCATTGGTAGAAGATTTTTTTTTGCTTTTTTGCCACACAAATTTTCTATTATTTCAATAAATTTATTCAAAGATACTGGATTATTATTTCCTATATTATAAATCTTGTGAGGTGCTTTTGAGCTTGAATATGAGTTACTAACTTCATTAGGAGCATTTGGAATTAGTTTCTCAATTCCATCGACAATATCATCAATATATGTAAAATCTCGTAACATTTTACCCTCGTTAAAAACATCAATCACTTCATTGTTTTGAATTTTTTTTGTAAATGAGAAATAAGCCATATCTGGTCTCCCAAACTCACCATAGACAGTAAAGAAACGAAGTCCTGTCATTGGGATTTTATATAAATGACTATATGAATAAGCTAAGATTTCATTTGATTTCTTTGTTGCTGCATACAGTGATATTGGGTAATCAGTCCTATCTGAAGTTGAGAAAGGCTGCTTTATATTCATCCCATATACAGAAGAGGAACTTGCATAAATTAGATGTCTTATATTTGAATATCTGCAGTTCTCTAATATATTCATAAAGCCATTAATATTTGATTTAATGTAACTATCAGGGTCTTTGAGGGAATAACGAACGCCTGCCTGCGCAGCTAAGTTAATTACAATGTCAAAGGAATTTTTTTTGAAAAGATTAGTAATTTCATCCTTATTACACAAATCTTCTTTGAAAAAGCTAAATAGTGTTGATTTGGGATGTTTTTTTAAATTTTCTAATCTTAAATATTTTAATTTTATATCATAATAATCATTAAGATTATCTATACCAATAACTTCGTTATTATTAGAAATTAGTTTTTTTATTAAATGAAATCCAATAAATCCTGCGGCACCTGTAACTAATATTTTCATTTTTTCGTATCAATCTTTACCAAATAAATCTCTAGAATATACCTTATCAGCAACGTCATCTAAATCGGAACTTAATCTATTTGCTAAAATTATATCTGAATTCTCTTTAAACTTATTTAGATTCTTTTCCACCTTACAATCAATAAAAATATCTGACTTTATTAGTGGCTCATATAAATATATTTCAACATCAGTTTTTTTGAGGCGTTTAATAATACCAAAAATAGCGCTTTCTCTAGAATTATCTGATCCTTTTTTCATTATTAGTCTGTAAATACCAATTTTTTTAGGATTTCTTGACAAAACAGATGAAGCAATAAAATCTTTTCTAGTAGAGTTAGCCTTTACTATTGATTGGATAATATTGTTTGGTATATCTTTATAATTTGCGAGAAGTTGTTTTGTATCTTTGGGAAGACAATAGCCTCCATATCCAAAACTTGGATTATTATAAAAATTTCCAATCCTAGGATCTGAACATACGCCATTAATAATATTTGAAGCACCTAGTGAGTGGGACTCGCAATAAGTATCTAACTCATTAAAAAAAGCAATCCTCATTGCAAGATAAGTATTAGAAAATAACTTTATCGCTTCAGCTTCTGAGGACTCAGTTAATATAATGTCTATTTCAGATTTAGGTTTTTTTGCAGCTCTAGTTAAGATTTTAGCAAATAACTTTGCATCGTCAGAATTCTCTCCAATAACTATTCTGGAAGGATATAAATTATCATAAAGGGCTTTTCCTTCTCTCAAAAACTCAGGTGAGAATAAAATTCTTTTTGTTTGAAATTTTTCTCTTAAATAAGTTGTAAATCCTACAGGCACAGTTGATTTAATTACAATTATAGATTCGCTATTATGACCTAGAATATCATCGACAACCGATTCTACAGAAGCAGTATTGAATTTATTAGTAACAGGGTCATAATCAGTTGGCGTTGCAACTATTACAAAGTCAGCATTCTTGTAAGCTACACTCTTATTTGAAGTAGCTTTTAAGGATATTTTTTTCTTTTTCAAAAAGCTTTCAATATCTGGATCAGTTATTGGGGAATCCTTGTTGTTAATTTTTTTTACTTTCTCTTTATCAATCTCCAAAATAGTAACTACATTATCTCTAGCTAAAAGTATAGATAATGAAAGTCCAACATAACCGCATCCTACTACAGTAAATTTTATTTTTTTTTCGGTTTTGATCATAAAAAACTTTTTTTTGGAAAGAATATTGGTATATGACTTTCTTTCATTTTCTTAGGCTAGAGAAAGAATTATTCAATCTTATTTTCAATTAAATAATACCTTGCTAAGATAAGTGAAATTGCAAAAATTCCTCCAAACAAAACTCCTAATAAATAAATTATAATTCTCTGAGGTTCGTGCTTTTCTTCCATTACAACTGGGGGATCAATATAATCAAAAACATAAAACTCACTAACTTCAATTAGAGCAAGTTGTTGTGTTTTTTGCTGTAACAGTTGAGCAATAACCTGTTTTACTTCGGTAAAATTTGTTTGCGCTATTTGCATATTCAAATAATTAACTGTAGCTTGAGCCTCTGCTTTATCTTTTACTCTAAAGTAACGATTTAATTCAAGAACGATTATTTCTGTCCAAGCTTTTGCAAGATAGGGCGATTCATGTTTGACCGAAATCGAAACAAAGCCGGTTTCATCATCTTGATTAATATTTAAGTGTTTATCTTGAAAAACTTTGAAGCTTTCCTGAGGGCTTGGAACTAATGTTTTAGGATGCTCAAATTTTCTAACCCATTTCTTCAAGCCATTATCATAAATTTTATCATCATAGGTAATAGTATTTGTTTTAGAGTCCCAAGATCTTAAAGCCATCAAGTCTGGAAGAAAAATATTTGGCAGAATGTTATTTGTAAAAAAACTTAAGGACTCCAATTTTTCTAAAGCCTTAACTGAGTTACTATCTGTGGAAGGTGGAGAAATATTTAGGCCCGCCAAATTTGCAATACTAGAATAATTACTAACAGTCTTATAAACATTGTTCTGCTCATTTACTGGACTTAAAAGCGCTTTTGATTCGTATATATTTGGCAAAAAAAAGCTATAGATTAAAGCTAGAGAAAAGAATAAAGAAGTAATAAATGTTATTTCCAATTTCCTTTGCCACAAAACCTGAAAAATCTCTTTCAAATCTATATCTTCTGATAAATTATTTTCACTTTTTGGATTTAAATTATTTTCCATCAATTAAGTATATATTTTTATAAGTAAATTTGGTGCCCGGAGCCGGACTTGAACCGGCACGGTATTTCTACCGAGGGATTTTAAATCCCTTGTGTCTACCAATTCCACCACTCGGGCATTTTAAAATAAGCGACTTTACAAGAATTAATTGAACTCAATGTTTTGCTCTTTCTCCCTATCAGTAGTTGTATTATAACTCTTTCTTATTTCATTATTTATTTTTATTACTTTCGCCAAAAGATCAAAATCTAATTCTTTAGTTATAGCGAAATCTAGAAGAGCTTTAGTATCTTTCGGAAAACAAGCTCCTCCAAAACCAAATCTATTGTCAGGACCAGGAACCTGCATATGAGAATTTCCTATTCTTTTGTCTAAGGCAATATTCTTAATAAAGTTATCCCAGCTATCATTTGCATTTGATTCATTAAAAAGCTCTTTAAGCTGATTAAAAAAAATCACTTTAGTTGCTAAAAAACTATTTATT
>MDTE01197884.1_pt1 | contig 25091 bp, 16 predicted proteins | sample 811231 | NCBI WGS metagenome assembly MDTE01 (sample SAMN05326651, study PRJNA326480) | marine metagenome | isolation source: seawater | place: Indian Ocean: Red Sea | collected 2010 | reverse complement strand
GCTCTGACGTCTCATCGCGCGCGACGTCATCCGACGACGCGCGGGGACGCGATGCGCGCCAACGCGGCGACGACGACGACGACGACGACGACGACGACGCGCGTCCCGCGAGCGAGGACGCGCGCGCGCGCGGTGTCCGAACGAACGGCGCGCATCTTGCGCGAGGTGGAAATGCGCGAGCGCGCGAACGTCGACGCGTTCGAGGGCGCCGCGCGCGCGGCGACGGCGCTCGGCGCGGGGGGACAGACGAGCGCGCGCGCGTTGGAGGGATTGGACGCGGCGTGGCGCGCGATGCGCGAGGGTGGGAAGGACGGGGTCGATGGGTTCGCGAGACGCGCGCGCGGCGACGCGGGAACGCGCGGAGGCGGCGACGAGACGGCGGCGTACGACGTCGCGGTGTGCGGTGGGACGCTGGGGGTGCTCGTGGCGAGCGCGTTGCAGAGACGAGGGGCGCGGGTGGTGGTGATCGAGCGAGGGGCGTTGGTGGGACGCGCGCAGGAGTGGAACGTCAGTCGGGCGGAGCTCGAGTCGCTCGTGGACGCGGGCGCGATGACGCGCGCGGACGCGGACGAGTGCACGATGATTGAGTTTAATCCGATTCGGTGCGGATTTTACGGATCGAAGGGCGAAGACGTGGTGACGACGAACATTTTGAACGCCGGTGTGTCGCCGGAGAGACTCGTGCGACGGTGTCGAGAGCGTTTCGAAGAGGCGGGCGGAACGACGCTCGAGCGCGCGGATCTTCGAGGAGTGGACGTGTACGACGACGCGGCGGTGTTGAACGTGGGCGAGGGCTCGGAACCGATCCGGGCGCGTTTGGTGTTGGATTGCATGGGATTTCGCTCTCCCATCGTTCGTCAAATTCGAGGGAATAGGAAACCGGACGGCGTGTGCCTCGTGGTCGGGAGTTGCGCGGAGGGATTCCCCGAAGAACGAAACGAGAGCGCCGATCTCATTCGCACCGTGACGGACATCGAGGAAGACTATCGCGGCCAATACTTTTGGGAGGCGTTTCCCGCGTCGTCCGGGCCCACCGATCGGACGACGTACATGTTTTCTTACATGGACGCCGAAGAATCGAGACCGACGATCGCCTCCATGCTCGACGATTACTGGGAGTTGATGCCAAAGTACCAAAACATCGGATCTGTCGATGACGTGCGGATGAAACGCGTCCTCTTCGGATTGTTTCCCACGTATCGCGATTCGCCGTTAAAGACGGAGTTCGATCGCGTACTCGCAATCGGGGACGCGAGCGGTATTCAATCGCCGCTTTCTTTCGGAGGTCTCGCCGCGCTCTTGCGACACATCGAACGCATCACGGGCGCGGTGGAGGAGGCGCTGGACTGCGACGCGCTCGATAGGGATGCCTTGCGAGAGGTAAACGCGTACAATCCGGCGCTCTCGGCGGCGTGGTTGTTCCAAAAGTGCATGTCCGTCGAGGTCGGTCGCACCCCCAAGCGCGACTTCATCAACAGACTCATGTCCATCAATTTCGGCGTCATGAAAAATCTCGGCGACGACGTCATGCGTCCATTTTTACAAGACGTCGTCACCTTTCGCGGACTCGGCAAAACGCTCGTCTCCATGACGCTCGCCGAGCCCACGTTCGTCCCCGAAATCCTCCTCAACGCCGGCGTCGGCCCGATCGCCGACTGGTTTCTCCACTTCGTCGCCCTCGGCGCGTACGACGTCGCCGCCGCGCCCGCCGCGAAGATCGCAGCCTTCGCCAAGGATTCCGGCGCGCTCTCGCCTCGACAAAAATTCTTCATCCGACGACGCTGCGAAGCCGTCATCTACGGTTCCGGTCGCGACGTCGTCCAGTAGACGCGCCCGCATTCATTCATTCATTCATTCTTTCTCATTCGTCTTCCATCTCAGCCAGAAGGGACACACCGTTGAGTCCTGAACCGTCAAATCGGGCCGACGTCGAGCCGAGGAGAAGATGCCACCTCCGCTCGACGTCATTCGCGCGCGCGGACCGTCGACGCCGCGCGCCGAGGTCGACCGGACGACATGGGCGTGTACGACGATGAAGACGTCGCCGCGCGCGACGCGCGCGAGGAGGAAGAGGAGGAGGAGATCGGCCAGGTGCGTCGACGACGACGACGAAGACGCGATCGCGGGAACGACGCGGCGAGGGACATTCGCGACGACGAGGGATGCGAACGCGAGGGAATCGAGCGCGCGCGCGCGGGATGCGATGCGGGAAGGTGTCTGGGAGGACGCGCGGCGGTGGTCGCGACGCGGGACGCGCGGTGTCGACGACGCGAGGGTGGGAAGATCTCGAACGGGGCGTGATCTCGGAGACTGACGGAGAGAGAGGCTCGACGCGCGCGCAGGAGGACGCCTGGGTCGTCATCAGCTCGTTTTTCGAGGAGAAGGGTCTCGTGAGGCAACAGTTGGATTCGTTCAACGAGTTCATTCAGCACACGATGCAAGAGATTGTCGGTACGTGGGCGCGAGACGCGGCGCGACGAGGGATGGGAGACTCGGGGTTTAGGGTAAACTCGACGAACGCGCGACGAGAGATGACTGACGGGACGCGCGATGCGATTTCGACGACGCAGACGAGATGAGAGAGATGGAATTGACGCCGGAGCATCAACACATGCCGGGTCAGGACATCGACGAGATGGAGAAGAAGACGTACAGGATTAGCTTTAACCAGATTTACTTGAGCAAGCCGATGGTGACCGAGGCGGATGGTTACACGACGACGCTGTTCCCGAAGGAGGCGAGATTGCGTAACCTCACGTACTCTGCGCCGTTGTACGTGGATATGGTGAAGGAGATCACGACGGTTCATCCGGAGGGAGAGACGACGGTGGAGAAGGAGGAGATCAAGAAGGTGTTCATCGGGAAGGTTCCGATCATGTTGCGCTCCGATTATTGCTCTCTCCACGGACACACGGATAAGGAATTGACCGAGCTCGGTGAGTGCCCGTACGATGAGGGTGGTTATTTCGTCATTAACGGTAGCGAAAAGGTGCTCATCGCCCAAGAGCGCATGAGCACGAACCACGTGTACGTCTTCGAGAAGAAGCAGCCGAGCAAGTACATGTGGCAAGCCGAATGTCGCAGTCAACCGGAGCGTGGGTCTCGCGCCGCGAGCTCGTGCGTGATGCGCCAGCTTCACGCCGTGGGTGCGAAGGACGCGCCGGGCCCGATTCGTTGCACGCTTCCGTACATTCGCACAGACATTCCGATTTTCGTCGTGTTCCGGGCGCTCGGTTTCGTCGCGGACAAGGACATCTTGGAGCACATCGTGTACGATCTCGGAGACAATGAGATGATGGAGATGTTGCGCCCGTCGATTGAAGAGGCGTTCGTCATCCAATCGCAAGAGGTTGCTCTCGATTTCATCGGTAAGCGTGGCTCCGCGGTCGGCGTGTCGCGCGAGAAGCGCATCAAGTACGCGAAGGAAATTTTGCAAAAGGAACTTCTGCCCCACGTCGGCGTGCGTGAAGACTGCGAAACCAAGAAAGCATACTTTTTGGGCTACATGATTCATCGTTTGTTGTTGTGCTCTCTCGGCCGTCGTCCGGAAGACGACCGCGATCACTACGGAAACAAGCGTTTGGATCTCGGCGGTCCTCTTTTGGCGCAGTTGTTCCGTCAGTTGTTCCGCAAGCTCACCAAGGATGTCCGATTGTACTGCCAGCGGTGCATCGATAGTGGAAAGGAAATCCAATTGCAGCTCGCGATCAAGGCGAAGACGATCACGCAGGGTCTCAAGTACTCGTTAGCGACCGGTAACTGGGGCTCTCAGGGCATGGCGGACGTTCGGGCGGGCGTGAGTCAAGTGCTGAACCGTCTGTCCTATTCGTCCACTTTGTCACACCTTCGTCGTATCAACTCTCCCATCGGACGAGAGGGTAAGCTCGCCAAGCCACGCCAATTGCACAACTCGTTGTGGGGAATGATTTGTCCCGCCGAGACGCCAGAAGGTCAGGCGGTCGGTCTCGTGAAGAACCTCGCTCTGATGGCGCTCGTGTCCGTCGGCTCTCCTTCGGAGCCGATTCTCGAGTTCTTGGACGAGTGGACGATGGAAAACTTGGAAGAAATTTCGCCTTCCCTCATCGCCGAGTCGACGAAGATTTTTGTCAACGGCGTGTGGGTCGGCGTGCACAGAGACCCGGCGGACTTGGTGAAAACGCTTCGCAAGCTACGTCGTCAAGTCGACGTCGATTCCTCTGTGAGCGTCGTGCACGATATTCGATTGAAGGAACTGCGCCTGTACACCGACTACGGCCGATGTACTCGACCGCTGTTCATCGTGGACGAGGATCAAAAGTTGCGCATCAAGAAGCAACACATCGAGTTGTTGACGGAGAAGGACGTGACGGGTTACACTTGGAACGAGCTCGTCACTTCGGGTTTCATCGAGTACGTGGACACCGAAGAAGAAGAAACGACCATGATTTCGATGACCATCGACGATCTCGTCGCGGGTCGTCACGCCGTGGAGCAAAAGAGCGGCGTCGCCATCAACTACACGCACTGCGAGATTCACCCGTCGATGATTTTGGGTATCTGCGCCTCCATCATTCCTTTCCCCGATCATAACCAGTCGCCGCGTAACACTTACCAAAGTGCTATGGGTAAGCAGGCGATGGGTATGTACGTGACGAACTACCAGATCCGTATGGATACGCTCGGTTACGTCATGTTTTACCCGCAAAAACCGCTCGTCACGACACGAGCCATGGAGTACTTGCACTTCCGTGAACTTCCCGCCGGTTGCAACGCCGTCGTCGCCATCATGTGCTACACCGGTTACAACCAAGAAGATTCCGTGCTCATGAACCAAAGCGCCATCGATCGTGGTTTGTTCAGATCGCTCTACTACCGTTCGTTCAAGGATGAAGAGAAGAAGCAAGGAAGTCTGAGCCGAGAAGAATTCGAGCGTCCAGATAGAGACACGTGCTTGGGGATGCGTCACGGTACGTACGACAAGCTCGACGACGACGGTTTGATCTGTCCGGGCACTCGCGTCAGTGGTGACGACATCATCATCGGTAAGACGGCGCCGCTTCCCGAGGATGACTCCGCGGTGCTCTCCAAGCGCTTCACGAAGAAGGATTGCTCCACCGGCATGAAGCACGCCGAGACCGGCATCATCGATCAAGTGTTGCTCACGACGAACGATCAAGGTTTGCGCTTCGTCAAGCTTCGCGTGCGTTCAATGCGAACGCCGCAAGTCGGTGACAAGTTCTCTTCGCGACACGGTCAAAAGGGTACCGTCGGCATGACGTACACTCAAGAAGACATGCCGTTCACGTGTGAGGGTATCACGCCCGATATCATCGTGAATCCGCACGCCATCCCGTCGCGGATGACAATCGGTCAGCTCGTTGAGTGTATCATGGGCAAGGTTGCGGCGTGCATGGGTAAGGAGGGTGATGCCACGCCGTTCACTCCGGTGACGGCGGAGGACATCTCCACGATGTTGCACAAGTGCGGTTACCAAAAGCGTGGTAACGAAGTCATGTACAACGGTCACACCGGGCGCATGCTCGACGCGCAAATTTTCATCGGTCCGACGTATTACCAGCGCTTGAAGCACATGGTTGATGACAAGATTCACTCTCGCGGTCGCGGTCCGGTGCAAATTCTCACGCGTCAGCCGATGGAGGGTCGATCCAGAGATGGTGGTTTGCGTTTCGGTGAGATGGAACGCGATTGTATCATGAGTCACGGTGCCGCGTCGTTCCTTAAGGAACGTCTCATGGACCAATCTGACGCGTACAGAATTCACGTGTGCCAAAAGTGCGGTTTGATCGCCGTCGCCAACTTGAAGAACCAGACGTTCGAGTGCTGCAAGAACCCGAGCGAGCGCACGTCCGTCGCGCAGGTCATGGTACCGTACGCGTGCAAGTTGCTCTTCCAAGAGTTGATGTCCATGGCCATCGCACCGCGTCTCATCACGGGTTAAAACAACACTCACTCGCTTAGAAAAAAAAACAAATGAAATAGCAGACAGTTTAGACGTTACAACGCTCGCGCGGACTCGCGCAGACTCATCGCGCTCACCCCTCGCATGAACGCGCGTCGAACCTCAGACTCCAGATCACTCGTTCGCGCGCTCTCCCTCGTCCCTTTCCCCAATCTCACCACCGCCGCGGCGCACATCTCGTCGTACGCCGACGCGCGCGCGCGAGTCAACCGTTCGTCTTCCCCCGCGCGCGTCCTCCGCCGCCGCGTCTCCTCACCCATCCCTCGCCACGCCTCGAACACCGCTCGCCTCGCGCGAGTCTCACACTTCCTCCGCGTCTCCCGCTCTTCCCTTCTCTCCTCCACCGCTCGTCGCCATCGTCTCACCGCGCGTCTCGCCTCGTCTCGCCTCGCGCGTCTTCCCAGCGCCTCGGCGCACCTCCACATCTGTGCTCTCGACCTCGTCCACATCTCTCGCCCCTTCGCCGCCGTCTCGCTCGCCTCGCGCGCGCGCGTCGCCTCGCGCGCCTCCCATCGCCTCGACTCCGTCTCCACCGCGCGCGCGCACGCCGTCGCCGCCTCACCGACGCGTCGCTCGAGCGCGCGAAACGTCGCGCGAAGCGTCTCCTCGCGAATCGCGCGATCGTCCACGGCGCGCGCGCGCGCGTCGTCGGCGCCTCGCGATGACGCGCGCGATGGATGCATGAAATTTTCGTCCATCGAACGCGCGCGTTCGTTCGCTCGAGTGCGAGTCGCGGTGACCGCGCGACGCGTCGATGGGTGCGGCGTTGACTGCCGCAGTGCGCGGCTCGACCGCATGACGACGACGACGACGTCGTCTGCCCGCGACGACGACGACGACGACGACGACGACGCGGGCGAGAGAGAGTTGGCGCAAAAAGTCGCGCGCGTTCGCGACCGGTTCGCGGACGTGCTCGCGGACGGCGCGCGCGTGGAGATCGCGCCGTCGGACGCGCGCGAGTTTCGGAGTCGATGTCGATTTCAACTCGTGCGCGACGACGACGGGGGCGTGCGACACGCGATGTGGGAATCGGGAGCGCCGACGCTGCGGGTGGATGATTTCGAGATCGCGGTGCGCGGGATTCGACGCGCGATGCGCGCGGTGCCGAGAGCGGTGCGAGAGGGGCGGTTGGACGAGGGACTGGAGGCGGCGCATTACCTCGCGAGCGCGCACGAAGACAAAGTGCTGTGTACGCTCGTGTACTCGACACCGATCGATGAGGAGACGTGGGTGCGAGAGGCGAGACGCGTGCTGGAGACGGACGCGTCCATGGGGGGGATAGAGCTCATGGGTCGGAGTAAGGGGGTCGCGGCGAAGACGCACCGCGACTACGTCGTCGAGTCGTACGCGTTAGCCGACGGGACGCGTCTGACCTATAAACACGCGGAAGGATCTTTTTCGAACCCGAATCGAAAGATTACGATCGCCACGATGGAATTTTTGCGGGATTGCGCGAGGGAGATTCGCGAGGCGGAGGGAAGGCCGCTTCGGTTGTTGGAGCTGTATTGCGGCAACGGAAATCATTCCTGCGCGCTCGCTGGCGTCTTCGAACGCGTCGTCGCGGTTGAGATCGACGCCAAGCTCGTGCGCGCGGCGAGTGAGAGCTGTGCGATGAACGGAGTGACGAATGTGGAGATCGTGCTCGCGGATTCGCAAAACGTCGCCAAGAGGATGTTGCGCGGGAAATTTAACGACGCGGCGGGAAACGCGTTGCGCGCGGAAGATTTCGACGTCGTCCTCGTCGATCCCCCGCGCGCCGGTCTCGACGACGACACGCTCGAGTTGGTGGGAGGCAAATTCAAGCACATCTTGTACGTCTCGTGCGGACCGGATAATTTGTTGAAAAACATCGAGCAAGGCATGCGCGAGCACACGTGTAAACGATTCGCTATTCTCGATCACTTCGCGCACACGAAACACATCGAGGTTGCGGTGTACATGCGACGCGATACGGTCGATTGATTTGTATTCTATATAGTACTAGTAGGAATGGTCACTCGCTGATCACCCCTGATCCATGTCCCCTTGCGCGACGCCCGTTTCGTACGCGTTCGATTTGTGTTTCGGTTGAAACTTGAAACCCTCTGGCGGCGGGCCGAGAAGCATCGTGGATATCTTCACCCAATCTTCCGCGTTCGGGCTCGCCATGAGCGTCTCGAGGTCGTCGCGTCCGACGAACGCGGGCGGACGTTGCGTCATGGACACATCGCCAAAGGCGCGGTCGACGAGACCGATCGGCGTGTAGCGATAGGTGAAGGACATCCATTCGAGCAAGAATTTGCGCGTCTGTTCGACACCCAGGGTATCACTTCCCCAGTGTTCCAATCCGTACGATGCGAACGATTTGAAAATGTCGAATCGCTCGCTCGACGAGATGTCCCAATCGCGCCTCTCTTTGATCTCCGTGAATAACCACGGCTTGATGAGTGCGCCTCTCGCGAGCATGCACGTGTCCACCGCGTGCTCCTCCAAATGCGTGTAGTAATCCTTCTGGTTGTAAACGTCTCCGTTTCCGATCAACGGCACCGAGCTCACCTCTTTGGTGAGTTTGATGTACTCCCAGTCCGCTAAACTTCTATATCTCTGCGCTCGCGTGCGTCCGTGAAGCGTCATGGCCGCCGCGCCCCACTCCGCGACTTTGGGCGAGATGGTGTGCGCCACGCGCGCCTTTTCGTTGTACGCGATCCTCGTCTTAAAAGTGAGAGAACACTTGTTGAGCACAGCGCTCGCCGCCCGAATGACGTGCGCCATCTTTTTCGGTTTCTCGAGCATCATCGATCCATAACCTTTTTGGCAAATCATATCGATGGGACATCCCATGTTGATGTCGATGAAATCCACGTCGATGTTTTCCTCGAGCAATTGACAGCACCGCGTCACTGAATCGGGATATCCGCCGCATATTTGAACACCGAATATGTCTTCGCTCGTATGCCTGCGAAGCAACGCCCACTCGCCTTGTTGTCCCTGAAGCAAATTCGTCGCGAGCGCCATTTCGCCGCACGTCACGTCGGCGCCGAGCGTCTTACACAAACGCCTGAACGGCAAATTTCCAACCGTCGTCAGAGGCGCGAGATACAATTTATCCTTGAAATCGATCTGCTTCTTTTCGCAGGGTCGCGTCTTCGTGAACGCGCCCGTGTCCGTGCACTCGTCGTCCATCTTTGCGCGTTTCGCCGCGCTCTCCCCCGCGTCGTCGCCGCCGGCGTCATCACCGCCACCATCCTCCGTCTTCTGCCCCAACACATCTCGCACGATGGTATTCGCGCGAGAAAAATCGTACGTCTTCTTCCTCAGACGCTTCATCACGTCTCGGTCGAAAAAATTCATCTCCGCGACGACGGTTTTCGGCGGTTCCAGCGCCACCGTCTCGCCCTCCGCCTCCTTCGCGTTCCCATCGTGCGAGCCGAGATACCGACACTTGACGCCGTACGGACATCCACCCTCTCTGTTGACGAACGTGCACGTCCCCGGTAAATCCGGCGCCTTGCTCTTCACGTACGCGTCGACGTCGTGCGAAAATTTACACTTTTCCTCCCCGAACGCGCACGCGCCCTTCAAAAAGTCGTGACACAGTCGCACCTCGCGCGCCCCACCGTCGCGTCGATCGCGATTCTCTCTCTTGTATCTCTTCGTGAATCCACCGAAGGTGCCGCGCGGACGTCCCTCCTCGGCGTCGTCCCGCGCGGGCGCGCGCGGCGGCGGCGCCGAGAGAAACTCTCCTCTGACGACGACGGAGCCGGCGTCGAAGAGCTCGCGCGCGGTCGGAGGCGTCCAGGAGGACGGGGTCGTCGGCGTCGACGTCGTCGGCGCGTCGTCGGTCGGCGTCGACGTCGTCATGGCGCGTCGACGAGTGCGTCGGCTGGGCTGGCGCGTCGCTTTACATGATGAATTACGCGACTGGGATTACGTGCGATGCATTACTTCCGACGGAAACGACGCGGGCGTCGAGATGGCGGGTCGAAGGGCGCGGCATCGTTCGCGTCGTCTCCCCCTTCTCGCGTCTCGTCCTCGTCGTCGTTCTCGTGAAAGGCGACGCGCGCGCGGGACGCGTCTTCTTCGCGACGGCGCTTCGGTCTCCTCGCCTTGGCCGCCGCCTCTCGCGAAAACCGAGGTCGCGGCGTCGCGTCTCGCGATGACGTCTCCGCGCGCGCGTTCGGCGTGTTCGGCCGCTCGTCTCGCGCGTTTCTCGACGGTTCTTCACCGGCGAGTTCCGGTTCCGTCGCCGGGACGCCAACCGTCGGCGCGTCGTCGCCCAAATCGTACCGCGTGTACTTCTCCGGATGCGCCAGGTGATGCGGCACCGCGCGCGAGCTCGATTCTCCCCCCGTTCGCTCGAACGCACCGCGCATCACCGCGCGCGCGTCGTCTCCCATCGCCGCCGCGTCCGCCGCGTCGAAGTCGTCCTCGCGCTCGAGCGCGCGACACCGCCCGACGCTCGCTCGAAGACGCCTCATCCGTCGCGCGTCGTCGTCCTCGTCCTCGTCCGATTCTAAGCAATCTATATCATCGTCGATGGCGCGACGTCCCGTCCCACGGTCGTCGTCGTCGTCGTCCTCGTCGTCGCTCGCCGTTCCCGTGCCCGTTCGCACCACCGCCTCGTCCCTCGGTCGCCACGCCTCGCTCGACGCCCCGCTCCCCCCCCGCGCGACCCCGTCGACGTCACCCCGCGACGTCTTCGTCGACGGTCGCCGTCCGACCTCGGCGAACACCGCGTCCACGCGCGCGTGAAACGCCTCGTACCGCGTCGTGACGACACCGATGGATGACGTCTTTGTCTCGTCGTCGGCGTTCTCGTTCGCGATGGACGTCCGCGCGTCGCGCGCGTCGCGAGAGACGGTCGAGGGCGTCGTCGTTCCCATCCCTCGCGCTCGATCGCGCGACGACCGGTCGCGACTGACCGACGCGCGCGCGAGAGAGAATCTCGCGCGGTGGTTACTTTTCGGCGCGCAATTCTGCGATCGCCTCCGGAACGCCCTTCGCGCTCGCATCGCTCCCGACACGCGCTTCACGCATGCTCACATCGACGAACACGCTCTCCACGACCGTTCGCGCGACGCCGCGCCGAGCGGCGAGACGATCCGCGCGCGCGATCGCGACGCGCGCATCGCGAGATGATGATCGTCGTGCTGACTCGACATCGAAATCATCGATGCTCATCGCGTCGTCTCTGGCGCTCGTGATGAGTCTCGCGCCTCCCGCGCACGCGTTTTCGTTCGGGAAGAAGTCCACGCCGCCGGCGCCGCCGCCGGTGGCGGAGGCGCCCGAGGAGAAGGCACCCGAGGAGAAGGCGCCGTCGGGGATCTCGTCGAGCGCCAAGTCGTACCAATTGAGCGGCGACGTCGGCCTCGAGTACGAAGCGGCGACGAATCAGACGTATAACGTGCGGGATAAGTACGCGAAGAAAGCGCCGAAGCAGTACAAGAAGTTCGAGCGGAAGGAGCGCGAGGAGGCGGCGCCGAGGCCGAAAAAGGCGAGCGGCGGCGGCGGATTTTCTCTGCCGAGTTTCAGTCTGCCGAGCTTTGACATGCCGGCCATTCCCGATTTCGGCGGCGGGGACGACGGCGAGGCGCCGGCCGAGGAGTGAGCGGGACGGGAAGTCGCGCGAACGCGAGAGTCGACGCGAAGACGTCGACCCGCGGACAAGACTATACGAGCGCCATCGAATCCAGAGTCGTGGACACCGTAAGAATAATAACGACGACCGAGATCGCGAGAGACGCACTCGCGCACGACGCGCGTTTTGTAAATAATGCGTAAAAACAGTGTATCCACGCGTTTTCCCGGACGCATCGCTCGCGACGCGCGTGTATTTTTTCACGCGGCGCTCGAGCTCGAAACGCGCGGCGCGCGCGGCGCGCCGCACAACGCCCCTCGCGACGGCGCACGCATGGGCGGCGGACGCGGCCGCGGACGCGGCGGTCGCTCGAACACGTGGCATCGCGACGGCGGTGGACGCGGTGGACGCGGAAACGGTCCAGTGGGCGTGCGCAGACGAGACTTGTTACAGGAGGACCTGCACAACGAGCGTCCGCTCTGGGCGCTCTCGTGTTACGGCCCCAAGGGCGAACAACCCAATCTTCTCGGCGGGGACACATCGTTCGAGGAATTGCGATGTTCGGCGTACGCCACCGCGCGCGCGGGGTCGGACCCGCGCGCGGTGGACGCGCGGGCGAGAGAGTTCGTGGAGGCCAAGACCGGGGACATCAAATCCATCCTCGCGTTTCCCGAACACCAACTGAAGATGGTTTTAGACAAGGTGGAGCGAGGGGAGATGGCGCCCGCGGGAGCGAATCGCGTGATAGACGGTGGGCCGATCGTGGGCGCGGGTGGTGCGCTCGGTGGGGGGGCGGGCGCGACGATGGGCGGCGGGTTCGCGCCGACGCCGGGGACGACTGGGAACCTGAACGCGGGCGCGAGTCCGTTTCAACCGAACGCGGGCGGAGGCGGTGGGTTCACTGGGAGCGGTGGGGCCCTCGGGGGCGGTGGGTTCGCGTCCGCGTCGGCGCAACCGGTGGCGTCGAACGCGGGGAATTTTGGCTCGACGCCGCCGAGTCCGTTCAACGGAGGCGCGACCGCGCTCGCGCCTCTCGCGCCGGACCCGAACGTGCCGAATTCAGAGGCTTGGTGCGCGCCGTCGTTCGGTGTGGGGAACATTCCGGATGATCCACCGCCGGTGGCGTATATACGCTGAAATGTGCTTGTTGTTACAGTGCATCGTTGTACATCATTACGTCATTCTTTGTTGTCATTTACTCGCTCTTCGCAGACAAGCGGTTGCGCGCTCGCCGAGCGCATCATCGAGTGATCTTTGTCCGACTCCCCAGTTTCGACTTCCGCGGCTTTCAACGCTGATTCGCGTTTTCTTTGCTCTCGAGCCTGCTTCGCGATCGACCGGCGCTGCATCCGTATCATGCTCTCGAATTCGTACGTCAGACGGTAGTCGTGCTGGTGCACCCACTGCAATTCCGTGTCGTGAAATACGAGCACTCTAACATCACCGACCGCTCGCGCGGATGTCCACGCGGCGAGAACGACATCATCGACGCTCTCTTCGAGGTTTCGAAGCTCGCCGACGAAGTTCCCGACGCGACGAACGCCCACGACGACGCCGTCTCGAGTGAGCGTGCACTCGCCCGCGATGATGATGAAAAACTCGACGGATGGGTCACCTTGGCGGGTGATGTACTCGCCATCCTTGAATCGTCGCTCGGGAGGTTGGTTGGAAATCGAAATGAGCGAGTCGAGACGCGAGTGCATGCTGTGCAAGCGATCCGACGTGTGCGAAGATTGACCGGTGAACCACTCATGTTCGAGCGCCTGCGCAGCTGTCAATCTGTGTTTCGGTCGTGAATCGAGAAGACCCTCGATCAAGTCCTTCGCCACCTCGCTGATGCCTTCCCACGCTTCCGTTTCAAAGTCCAAGTCGCACTCGATGATCTGTTCGTACAGTTCGTCTTCGTCTTCGTCGTCGAACGGCCACGTATTCGTGAGCAAAACGTGCATGGCGACGCCCAGCGCCCATACATCCACTCCTTGTCCGTACACTCCGGCGAGAAGCGCTTCCGGAGAGATGTATGACAACGTTCCACACACGTGCTGCGCCTTTTGACGCGCGTTCAAGGCCTTCGCCAAGCCGAAATCGACCACGCTCAAAGAGTTTAAATTTCCCTTCTCCGCAAAGACAAAGTTTTCCAGTTTTAAATCTCTGTGAATGACACCTTTACTGTGCATGAACGCGACGGCGTCCAACATCGACATCATCAACGTCTTGACGTCGTCTTCGGGTATCGCACCTCGTTCGTTGACCCAATCGTCCAGCTCTTCACCCTGTAAACAGTCCATGACGACGTGGACTACTTCGTCGTTTTGCTCAGTGAAGAATTCGCGAATCGTCACAATGTTCGGGTGCGTGGAGAGCTGCTGCATCATCACGAGCTCGCGTTTGACGCCATGTAGCGTCATTGTCTGTGGTCCATCTTCTTCATCTGAAGATGAGGACGAGGAGTCGTCGCCATCTTCCTCGTCACTCTCCGCGCCCATTCCTTGCACGCGGAGCGTCTTCACCGCGACAATGTCACCCGTCGCGCGATGCTTCGCCTTACGAACGACGGCGAATCCACCCGAACCTATCTCTTCTAATAAATCGTATTTTTCGAGGAACGGCATGTAGTCGTGCACCAAACCGACGGGTCGGACGAAGCGCGACGTGTCGAGGTCGCCCAAACCTCCCGGCGCCGAAAACGTTCGTTTCAATCCGAGTTTATTCTTCGTCACACCCTCCGGTTTGTGGTCGATGCGTTTGTGGAAGAAGTGTGCGATCTGGTGTCGCGCCAGCCCGTTCGAAAGCTCACCCTTGGCGTCGAAACCCTGCGCGCGCGGACCCGGTTTCAGATTGGTCTGCACGGCGTGCGCTCGCAATCCGCTCCACCCGGCGTTGATTTGTTTCTTCGTCGCGCTGCCCATTCTCGTCAATCCGGACGGTTTACGGCCCATGCTCATGTCTTGCATCTGCTTCAGAAGTGGCGCCGGTGACGCGCTCCTCGATCCGGAAGGCGATGCGCTGCCCGAGCGACTCGTCGCTCTCGCCAGGACGGCGAGATCGGGCGCGCTATCCAGTCGAAGCAACTGTTTGTGACCTTGCGCTGCCTTCCCGCCGAACGCCGTCGTTTTCACGGATGCCCACGCGCTGAGACCCGTGGGCAACAAACCCGCGCGCTTCGCACCCTCGATGAGTTCAGCGAACACTTCTGGCGCTCTCGGAACGTCCATCGAGATGTCCTTGAGCGACGTTGCCGTTCGCGCGAACCCCTTGGCCATTTGGCTCCCGTTCACGAACGAACTCCTCCCGAGATATTTCAAGAGCTCGGTCACCTTTTCGACAACGTTTGGTGTCAACACAGACTGCACGATTGCCAGATTCAGCGCTGTGTTCACCAATTCGTGGTGATAAAACGGCACGTTCAACCGACGCAATCTGCGCTCCGCCTCGGCGCCGTCCCTCGCCATCAAATACTCATCGATGATGTCCCGCATCTGCACCTTGACGCCCGACGCGCTGTACCCCTCGGGTCCACCCCACGCCTGACGCACGCGAGCTTCTCCACCCACCTCCTCCAGCTTCCACTTTGCCTTTTGAGCCGCGTCTCGGCCCTCGCCGTATCCGTCCCGCGAGCACGCCGTCTCCAGATACGTCACCGACACCACCTCATCCGCCACCGCGCGCGCCAGAAACACCACGCACTCATCGACGGCGTCTGGAAAATCTAATTTAATATCCGCAATCTCCGCCAACACCCGATCGAACCCGCGTTCGAAATCATCCGAGTCGAGCGTCCCGCTCGCCCGCAGCGTCGCCATGGCGTTCGCGCACATCTCCCGCTCTCTCGCCCCTCGATCGAGCGCGCTCGCGATCACGCGCTTCACCACCTGCGCCTCCATCCCACACTTCCCCTCCGTCGTCCCCGCGCCTCCACCGTGCGCCTGAATCGCCTCGCGCACCTGCAGCTCAAACTCCTCCACGCTACAGTGCGAGAAAAACTCACGCGTCATCGTCTCCACCGCGCGCTTGAACGCGAGCTCCTGTCCCGCGTAGTACCTCCCCCGCGCCCGCCACGCCTTCATCTCCCCCGCACCCACCACGCCGCGCGTCGCACGACGACGCGCGGCGCCCGGTGGCGCGACATCGCGCGCCCATCATTCGGTTCCCTCGCGCATTCATTCGTCGATTCAGAGCCCCTCAACCCTCCATCATCGTCGATCGCCTCCGCGTCGACCCTACCCCCGTAAACGCCGTGTACCGCCACCGCGTACGTACTGTGGGGGCTTCTCGGTCCATGATTGAAACGAATGTTCGATTCGAAAGACGAAGACACGTGTCGACACTCTGGCGCGCGCGCGCGCGTCGACCCGCGATGGACGAATCGACGCCGTTGATCGGGCGGAGACGAGAAGGGAGACGAGGCGCGCGCGGTGCGCTCGTCGTCGGCGCGCTCGCGTGCGCGTGCGGGACGCTCGTGGCGTTCGCGAATTGCCCGCACCTGGTGTCGCAATTCTCGCGGGCGATTGGTGTTGGAGACGCGGACGGCGCGGGTGCGCGCGGGGTGAACGCGGTCTTCGCGCGCCTCGGTGCGGTGTGGGGACGCGATGATTCTGATTACGTGTACACGTCGCTCGAACGTGATTTACTGCGCCCTCACGAAGACGACGATGAAATCGAAGACGAAATCGACGAAATTGACGCTGACGCGAAGGACGGAAAGGTTGCCGAACACACTTCGACAGACCGACTGCACGGTCGAGGAAACGAAGGCTTGGCAAAGGTCGCAACTCTGGGCGAGCCCGCACTTCCGACCGATTTGCCGCCGTCACGCGCGTTGGCGACGCTCGACGAGATTGAAGCTGTTTTACTGGGCAACTGGCGAAAGTGGACGCGCTTGGACGTCGTGCGCGGACGCGCTGAACTGGAAACCGTGCGAGATAAACTCGCTGCTCTCGTTGGTGATGACGTGAATGAAACAACTGTCGCCAACTCTGCCGCAGAGGTGACAAACGAGACGTCGTTTATTTCTTGCGAGGCTGAACAACTCGTACGTGAAATCCTGAGTGAGTACGGCGGCGCACCCAAACTTCTACTCCCAAAATTGTTGCGCTTCATTTTCCACGACGCGGTTGACGAGAACAACTTATTAATCCAAAAGGATGGACGCTATGTACCGTTTAGGGCACCAACTGGCTCGATATACGGCGGTTTGGACCTTTGCCTTTACTCTCCCCTGACGCATGGAACGTCTGGGAAACCCGACCCTGGGCATAACAGAAATGTTCGAATGAACCGCGAGGTTATCAAATTGTGTGACGCTGTCTGTAAAGATTTGAATACTGGTTTATGTGAACTGCAGAATGATAAACCTAAACGGTGCTATACGGACATGTTAGCGTTTAGTTCCATAATCGTTCTGGAGAAGCACTCAAAGCTTAGTGCCCCATCTTCAATGGTTTGGGGAAGGCGAGGCGGTGAGTGTGGCAACAGCATCGTTACACCATTTACCAAAAGCAGGGAGAAGCTTGAATCCTACGTTGGAAAACCTGCGCTGAACTTTGCGCCGGCGCTTCATGCCATGGACGATCCCGGCACCTTCTCGAGAGTCTTTGCAAAACTTGGATTTACGCCTTCAGAGCACGTCGCGTTGATGGGAGCTCACAGTGTGGGTAAAATTTCACCATGCGCGAGTGGACTCAACGGTATCGAAAAAGGTAACTTTTGCCCGATGAAGAAGCGATATGATCCACCCATCGAGATAGGGAATGAATCCCCACAGTGCCAGCCACAAAAACACGTTCAGGGCAACTGTTGGAAACCCTCTGGACCGAAGTCTTATGCCACTCCGTATTACTACTTCTTTCGTGGTGGGAGAACAGGGTACAAGACCGGCTTCGCCGACGGTGGGGTTTGGGATCACACGCCTGATTCGCTTGACAATCAGTATTACAAGTTGATGTACGACGAAGACTATGGGGGACGCACTAAGTGTTGCGGGGGAAAGAACCAACATGGTTGCCATCGGCGTGGGCAACCAGTCGACAGGGAAACTGGGAGAAAACTCCCTTTTTCCTCATTATGCAACATAAATTGGTGCCGCTCAGACCGCAAAGGTAGGACACACATGAAGTCTACAAAAGCTTGGGTCGAACCCAGACATTCGCTCTTAAAATTGCCCTACTTTCGCGGAACCATCGTGAAAATGATAAGACTTGCCGGTGATTGGGCTCTTCTCGGGAACAATGAAACACAATCGATTCTGAAGCGTTATGCAGAAGATGAAAACGAATTCCATTCCAATTTTGCGGTGGCCTGGGATAAGGTGTTACGGAAGGGGTACTTCCTTGACGAGCTGAAAACGTGTTCGAACGTGTCAGGACCGAAAGATGCGCAACTTCTTACTCGCCTAAGGGAGTACCAAGCTGCACTGTCGGCCAAACGCGCCAAACGCGTGGCCAAAAATGCACGACGCGCCGGGGTCGAAGCCGAAAGTTCTGACCAAACATCGAATCTTGGAGATCAAGGTCCACACAACAAACTTGGACAACAAAGTTCAGCACAAGAAGATGCAACCACAGATAAAACACTGCAAGTTGCAACGGCAACCATGGATAATGCGAAGTACGACGACGGGCTTGACACTGCAACGAACGCATCGGATCTCGAGCAAGTTGTACCAAAGTCAATTTCAACGACCATTCAACATTGTGATAAGTTCAATGTGCTTGGTCTCGTCAAACACATCCGGTCAGAGATACAGAAGCTCCCTCGAGATACTACACCTCTTGCGATAGGGCAAGAGCTCACTGCGGCGAGAGACGTAGTCATGGGACAAAACGTACAGATGAGCGAGCCGACGCCTGCGCCTGCGCCCACACCTACGCCTGCGCCTGCGCCTGCGCCTGCGCCCACACCTTCACCCGCACCTTCGCCAGGAGTGGAGCAAAGCGACGAGTCCAGCAACGAAGATGGAGGTGACGCGAAAATCTACAGCTTGGAGCACGCAGGCGCAAGGTGCGTAGGGCTGCCTCGTGCCAAGCGAGTGAGGCGAACGCGCAGTGTGGAGGAGTGTGCTGAGTTGGTGAAAAAACGTGGGCACCTCCACTTTGCCTTCCTCCGCAACGCCGTGTGCTTGGAGCAGCCAAAACCGTGGAGCAAATGTCGTCGCATTCGCAAGGGCCGATTTGATCTTTACAAGATCAAAGCAGAGCCTGCGCCTCCTGCGCCTCCGCCTGCGCCTCCTGCGCCTCCTGCGCCGTCTACGTGGTCGTCTACGTGGTCGTCTACACCTTCCACTTACAGTTACAGTGCAGCGACATGCAAGCGCAAGCGTGGCAAGTTCTTTGATGGGAAATGCTGGCATATGGCTACGACTGACACATCTTGTGAAGAGACATGTGCTGACAAAAATCTTCAATATGATGAGGGCACACACCTGGGCTCGCCGAAGAACCCTGAGACCTGGGACAAGTGCGTGGCTGTCGCCCAGATGTTTAAAAAGCAGGCAAGGACGAATGGGCCAGCGATCGGCGGGGGTGGTGGCTGTGGCTGTTCAGTCTTTAAGATTCCTGCTTACGGTACGAATGATGCAGTTCGCCTGAGTGGCGCCAATACTACGAGCCCCGAGTGTTGGAGGATGGGCCCAATCCAAGCACGTCTCTGCGCATGCAAACCAGCATCAGCTGTTGGCGCAAGTTGCACCTCTTCCTCAAGCTGCTTGAACGGTTATTGTAAGTCAGGCGTTTGCACGAGTTTTTTGGCCCAGAACAGCGCATGCACCGAGCACGCTTCGTGCGTGACAGGCTATTGCTCACCAACGGAACGTAAATGCACGACGGTGTCATGGAAGTCACAAAAAGGCGCGTATGCCAAAAAGTACTATAACGCTGGTAAAAAGAAATTCAGGGTTATGCCAAAACAGAAGAACGTACCTGATTGGGAGGCGATGACGACGTTTCCAAAGGGGTTTTGTATCGGAAATGACGGCGCCGGTTGCTTGATAGCACGCGGTGTCAACCGCCAGAAGACGATTCAAAAAGCCAAACAGCGTTGTGCGACGTCCGAGGAATGCGCGGCTGTTTGGTGTTGCGCAACAGGATGTCCAGCCACGACGTGTCACGCAGTCAAGACTAGAACTCCAAATTACGTGGCAAACGATTGCCCGCTCTTTCCTGGAAGCTTCCGCGAGACCAAATATCCGGCTACGTTCTATACTAAAGACACGGAGGGCGCTCAAGTACGCGAGCCACCGCGAAACGTCGTGACGGAAGCGGACATTGCTGCGAGTGCCGATCAAGGCGAAAACATGTACAGTCGGATAAAAGGAGGAAAAAGAAGAAAGGTAGACGCAAATCAATGCCCCTTACAAAAATTGAAAGCGCGCACCTTGGACGAGTGCGCTGAGATGGTGAGGGAACACGGAAGCCTTCACTTTGCCTTCGGACGGAAAACGTGCATGTTGGCTAAACAACCGTGGAGCGAATGCGAGACGAGCCGGGGCAGGTTTGACCTTTTTCAAATCGACGAACACGCGCGCGACGACTCTGAAGATTGAGTCCCAAGAAATGAAATCCTTGACAAAGGTAATTGTAATTGTTCACGCATTTTATGTATTTCGCGCGCGACTCCGACGTCGTCCCCTCCCGCGCGCGCGACCGACCGTGGGCGTCGCCCGACGAACGGCGCCACATCGCGACGCGTTCGAGACGACGATCGCGCGCATGGGTATCTTCGACGACGTCTTCGGCGCGCGCGCGCGACGCGCGGGCGGAACGAAGACGACGAACGCGACGAACGCGTCGTCGCTCTTCGCGTCCTCGTCCGAGTTTCGCGCGGAGACCGAGGGGAGCGGGACGCGCGCGCGACGACCGAGCGCGACGACGACGGCGCGCGCGACGACGACGACGACGACGGGGAAGCGTCGACGAAAGAGCGCCGATGACGACGAGCGTCGAGCGTCGTCGAGCGAAGAGGAGGACGAGGAGAAGGATGGCCGAGCGGTGGCGGCTGTGGGAACGTCCGACGACGAATCGACGGACGACGACGGCGACGACGACAGCGACAGCGACGAAAAGGCGCCGAAAGCGACGCCTCGTGGGTCGGGGTACCGCGATCGCGACGAGGAGGCCGAGGCGGACGCGCTCGCGAGGACGGTGTTCGTGGGGAACGTACCGGCGCGCGCCAAGTCGAAAAAATTGAAGGCGACGTTTTCGGCGCACGGGAGAGTGGTGAGCGTGCGCATGCGTAACGTGCCGGTGGAGGCGGAGGGAAACGAACCGAGAAAGGTGAAGGTGCTGAAGAAGAGGTTGAACGCCGAGCGTGGGAACGCGACGGCGTTCGTGGTGTTCGCTGAGGCGTCGTCGGCGAAGAAGGCGTGCGAGGCGTTGAACATGAAGGAGTTTGAGGGACGGCACATTCGCGTAGATTTGGCGGGGAAACCGTCCATCGTGCAGAGTGAGGTGGTGTACGATCACGCGAGAAGCGTGTTTTTGGGACATTTGCCGTTCACGGTGGATGACGAGGACGTGATTCGGTTGTTTAACAAGAATAAAGAGTATCCCGAGTTGAGAAGGAGCGTCGAGGCGGTGCGCGTCGTGCGCGATAGAAAGACCACCCTGGGGAAGGGTATCGGGTTCGTGTTGTTCAAGACGAAAGAACAGGCGCGCACGGCGTTGTTACTGGACGGAACCAAGCTCGGTGATCGAGAGATTCGCGTGAGCAAGGCCGCGCGCTCCAAGGCGCCGAAACCCGGCGCCGCGTCCAAAGCGAGAGCAGAACCCAAGGCGTTGTCGGGGGCCGAACGTAGGAATCCAAAACTTCGCGCGGGCGAACAAGGCGAGTCGAAATCGCGCGGTGGGAACTCGTGGGAAGGCTCGCGATCGAGACCGGGTGGCAAGTCTCAAAAGACGGCGCATCGTCGAGGCGACGCCCGTCCCGCGCCCGGCGGCGGCGGTAAGCCCAACACGAAAAAGGGCATCGCCAAGCAAGCGAAGCGCACGGGCAAACGTCCCGCCGTCGCCGCTCGTAAAGCGAAGGCGAAGGCGTCCGCCGCGTCCGGTCGCGCATAGTTTTCCTTTAGCGAATCCCGCGTTTACGTATTACAACTGCGAGTAGTTTCTTGTTCCCTCTTCCCCATTTTTTCGTCTCATTCCTCCTTCTTCTCTTCGATCGCGGCCGGCGCTTCCGTGGATTCACCCTCTTCCTCTTGAAGCTCATCCTTGAACTCCTGCGCGTCGATCAACGAACGGTTTCGGTCAGTAACGCGCGTCGAGATACTTCATCGCCGTCCCGACGACGCACACCATCCAATCGCCTTCGCCTTCGCCTTCGCCTTCGCCTCGCGCACCTTTGCCGCCTCTTGAAAACTCTTCACCGTCTTCCCCAAACTCTTCCCGAGCTCGGGAATCTTCTGCGGACCGAACAACACCGCGGCGACGCCACCGATGACGACGATTTCCGGCAAACCCAATCCGAACAACCCGTTCGACACCACGCGCGCGCGTCGACGCGCGGGCATCGCCAGCGGTCGCCGGAGCGTCGAACGCTCCTTCATCGACCGCCGCGTCATCGCGCGCGCGGGCGCATCGCGCGTCGCGGGCGCGCGAACCGCGAACATGTCGAGGTGTGACGATTGATCGATTAATCGATCGGGTCGACGTGTCCCAACGAATGACGGGTCGTGACTCATCGACGACGCGTTCGCCCCACTCGCACGCGCGCGAGACGGCGCGCGCCGCGCGAGCGTCGCGCGCGAGGTCGTCGATAACGCTCGTCGTCGTCTCGCCTCGCCGCATCGCGCGCCGATCGCCGCGGTGAGGCCTCGGGCGCGGTCGCGCGCGATGCGGTGCGAGGACGCGCAGGGACTCAACCGCGCGGTGTCGGCGGCGACCGACGCGCGCGCGCTCGAGGACCTCGTGCGAGAGAACGAGGGGTTGATGAACGCGATTAATTGCGCCAACGTCGCGGGTCGAGCGGCGAAGATGTGCGCGCGAGCGGAGGTTGGGCGGTCGAGAGACGACGCCGCCGGGCGCGCGGCGAGAGCGGTGCTTCGACGAGTCGCGGACGTGGCGGCGGCGTCGATGCGAGAGACGCCGAACGAGTGGTGGCCGAGGCAGTGCGCGACGGTGGTGTGGGCGTGTGGACGCGCGGGGGCGAGACACGAGGAGGTGGAGCGCGCGATGGAGGGGATGGTGGAGAAGAGAGCGCGCGCGTTCAAGCCGCAGGAACTGTCGAACGCTTTTTGGGGCCTGGCCAAGGTGAACAGCGATCGAACGGGATTGTACGCCATCTTGGGCGAACGCATACGCGTGTCGTTGCTGGTGGACACCGGAACGGATCATCAGACGGGTTGGACGCCGCAGGGGGTGAGCAACGTCGCGTGGAGTTTGGGATCGATGACGCCGGAGACGCGGCGCGCGATGTTCGAGGAGAGCGCGCTGGGGAAGGAGCTCGTTGCCGGCGTCGCGACGGCTTTGGAGGCGCGTGTGGATATGTTTAACCCGCAGGAGTGCGCGAACACGATGTCGGGATTCGCAAAGTGCGCGTCGGTTGCGCGAGAGGACGCCGAGCGAGGCGCAAACGTGCTCGCGTCGCGTCTGAAGCGGGACAAGACGTGGATGACGGATGGGCAGTTCCAGTGTCAGCACGTGTCGAACGTCGTGTGGGCGTGTGCAAAGTTGAACATGAACGACGACGCCGAGCTCATCGACGTTTTGGTGCGAGCTTCAGATGCGTATTCGACGAAGTTTAACTCGCAAGAATTGTCGATGGTGCTGTGGGGATTCGCCACTCTGGCCGTGTCCGATCACAAGATTATGCACACGCTCGCGAAGTCGATGGCGCGAAAGGTGGATGAATCCTCGGCCCAGCAGATGGCCACGGCGGCGCACGCGTTGGCGAAGATCGGTGTCTACAACTCGCAGCTCGTCAAGGCGTACAAAGAACGTGCGCCGGAGCGCCGGGACGAATTCCAGCCGCGCGACATTGCATTTTTAGCCTGGTCGTACGCCAAGCTGAACATCAAAGCACCAGAGCTGTTTGAGATGTTCAACGGTGTGATCTGCGAGATGTTGTTCGACGTCGAGTTTCAAACGTTTTCTCCGCACCATTTAACGATGGTTCTATGGTCGTATGCCATGCTTGGCGAAAACACGGATAAAGTGTTTCCATCCATCATTAAAACGATGAAAACCATCGTTGATGATTTCAATCCGAGAGACATGACAAACACCGCGTGGGCTCTCGCCGCGCTTGGATGCGATGATAAAGAGCTTATCTCGGCACTTGGAGCGCACGCGACGGCGAAACTCAACGAGTTCAACTCTCAAGAACTGTTAAAGTTTCTAGGCTCATTTGAGCGACTCGGTGTCGAGGACACATCGCTCGCTGAAGCCGTTTCGTCGCAGCGTACTCTGTCGTACGAGTTTCCGGCGATACGGTCGACGATTGAGCTCACGGCGGCGACGCCGAAGAGTTACAAAGGAACGGATCGCGTTCGCGTCGATGACAGTTGCGGCGGTTTCGGTAGAGGGAACACGGGCGTCGCGCTCTGGGAAGGTAGTTTTGTGCTTTCAGAATGGCTCTCGCGGCAGAAGAATCCGTTGCGCACCGAGGGAATCGCGAAGGCGCTTGGGGGCGCTTGGTCCGACGAATGGGACGGGAAAGTGTGTGTCGAGCTCGGTGCTGGATTGGGTCTTCCTTCTATACTCGCTTCAAAACTCGGAGCGCGCGTGACCGCGACCGACGGTACGTGTTCGCGTTGAGCGTTTAAGCTTCTTCTTACGCCATTGTTAATCCCTCCACTGGACTGTCCATGTTCTTGGAGTTTCAAAAATGGCGAACAACAACTCGGGAGTTTCGCTGACAGCACTCGCACGTTTCGGCGGGCCATGAGTGTCATCTGATAGTAGCTCTCGCACATTCTTTTTGCTATCGGCACGTGCGCGACGTAACACGATCTATACACTGACGATTGTTTTCCCGCGACCAACTCTTGCAGGTGACGACGATGTGCTGAAACTCTTGAGCGAAAACATCAGAGCGAACGCCAACACCGAAGCAAGCGTTGAAAAGCTCGTGTGGGGCGCGGACGATCCCCTCAGAAAGCTCGGTCTTCGAAGGCACCCCGATTTGGTCATGGCAAGCGATGTCGTTTACGGGAACGATCCGTCAAAGTGGACGAACCTCATACAAACGATGCGCGATTTGTCAGGTCCAAACACTTTGGTATTGATCGCCAACGTTCAGCGGTACCCAATACACCATCCCCTCGCGGAGACGAAGTTTTACACAGAGTCCACGGCTGCGTATTTTGAAAGAAGCGAACTACCGGTATCGTGTCTACACCCAGACTTCCAGCGCACGGGTGCCGGAAACTGTGTGATTCACGTGTTTCGACCGAAGTCGCGAGGAGACAAGCGTTCGCGGGACACCGGCGAGGAGAAGAGCGACAAAAAAGAGAAGCGGAAGAAGGAGAAGAAGAAGGAGAAGAAGGAGAAGAAGGAGAAGAAAGAGAAGAAGGAGAAGAAAGAGAAGAAAGAGAAGAAAGAGAAGAAAGAAAAGTAGGAAATTAGAAAGGAGGCGTGGATGGTT
>MDTE01016002.1_pt1 | contig 25091 bp, 27 predicted proteins | sample 811231 | NCBI WGS metagenome assembly MDTE01 (sample SAMN05326651, study PRJNA326480) | marine metagenome | isolation source: seawater | place: Indian Ocean: Red Sea | collected 2010 | reverse complement strand
TTCCAACAAATCAACCTAAAAGGACGATTCCAATTTATAGAATCAAACAAAATTAAATTCATTTTGGATGGAGCCCATAATCCAGATTCAATTCGTCGTTTGGTCCTATCATTCAAAAAATATTTCAATCCTAAAAAAGTGATTTTGGTCTTCGGGTGTATACACGGTCATGATTACAAAAAAATGCTAATTAGTTTATCAAAAATAAACCCCGTGGTTATCATATCGAAATCTAGACATCCAAAATCAATTGAACCATTAGATATTTTGAAACAATTTGATTCTTTTCATCTCGATAGTCTACAACCAACCGTGTCTGACGCTATAGGCAAAGCTTTAACCTTAGCCACTAATGAAGATATAATATTAGTAACTGGTTCGTTTTCAATTGTAGGAGAAACATTAGAAAAACTTGAAGGGATTAAACCAGAAATATATTAATCTCAAATTTTTATATAATATAAATTCTACCCGACATGAGGGAAATAGAATATGAATAACTTATTGAATAAAGAATCTGAATATAACACTGTGGTCGTTACGGGATTATCATCTATCACTCCTCTAGGTGAATCAGTAGATGAATTTTGGAATAATTTATGTAATGGTGTATCCGGGATTGGTCCAATAACTCTATGTGATGCAACACCATTCCCTTGCAGAATAGCAGGTGAAGTTACAGACTTTGAGCCTTCTGAATATATGGATCCTAAAGACGCAAAGCGGATGGCTAGATTTTCACAATTAGCTGTTGCTGCCGCTAGGGAAGCTATATCAGATGCGGATTTAGACATTGGTTCTTACCCGAAACCGGACAGGATTGGTGTGGTAATGGGAAATGGAAATGGAGGTTTTCCAACAACTGAAGAAAATGCAAGGATGTTAATTTCTCGTGGAGGCATGAAGGTAAGTCCTTTTTTTATACCAATGATATTACCAAACATGGCTGCAGCGAACGTAAGTAGGATTTTTGGGATAAAAGGATACACATCAACAATTATCACAGCATGTGCTGCCGGAACCCAAGCAATTGGAGAAGGCTTTGAAATTATAAAGCGAGGTGATGCAGACGTGGTTCTTGCAGGAGGGTGCGAGGCGGGAATCAGCCAGTTAGGTCTTGGCGGATTCAACGTAATAAAAGCTTTAACTAAACAAAATGAAGAGCCTCATAAAGCAAGTAAACCTTTTGATGCAAATAGGGATGGATTTGTTCCCGCAGAGGGTTCTGCAATATTAGTACTGGAAACATTAGCACACGCTTTGGATCGTGGCGCCAATATTTATGCAAAAATATCGGGGCAAGGTGTCTCATCAGATGCTTATCATGCAGTACAACCCGACGAGAATGGAGATGGAGCGGCACGCGCCATACAAAATGCTTTGATGAACTCAGGATTATCAGCTAAGGATATCGACTATATCAACGCCCACGGGACTTCAACTCCCCTAAACGATCTAGCAGAAACATTAGCTATTAAAAAAATATTCGGCGAAAATGGTGCCCCTCCAATAAGTTCCACAAAATCAATGATCGGTCACGCTCTTGGAGGAGCAGGAGCCATAGAAGCCGTAGCATCTATCAAATCAATACAAAGCCAGATTATTCACCCTACTATTAATCAAGAAACTCCCGACCCTAAATGTAACCTTGACTATGTTCCAAATATATCTCGCAAGCACAAAATTGAGACAGCATTATCTAATAGTTTTGGTTTCGGAGGACAAAATGCTTGCATCATTATCCAAAAATATAATTAACAATAATATTCATATCAATATCGCTACTTATCTAATAAAGGAAAGCAATAATGAAAACCGGTAAGGCGGCTGTATTTGTTAAACCATATAAATTTGAAATTAAAGAATTGCCAACCTTACCAGTAGATCCTGATGGAATATTGGTCAAAATAACCTCTTCCGCCATTTGTGGAACAGATTTACATTATTGGCGCGGAGAACTCAAGCCAAAAGCACCAGGCAAACCAGGACCAATAATTCTCGGACATGAGATGACGGGTAAAATTGATTCTCTTGGCTCAAATATTACAACAGATTCCATGGGTCAAGAAATAAAGGAAGGTGATCGAGTAGCTTTTCCTTACTTCTTCCCATGTAGAAGATGTTATAACTGTATGAGATTAGAATTCAACAATTGCCCAAACCGTTTCAGATTCCGAGGTAGTATAGAAGAACTTCCTTATTGTAATGGAGGATTCGCTGAATATTATTATCTTTTCCCTGGCCACTTTGTCTTTAAAGTACCAGATGAATTACCAGAGGAAGCAACTACATCGGTAAATTGTGCACTTTCCCAAGTCATTTATGGTTTACAACAAGGTGGCATGAAAATAGGCGATTCTATTGTGATCCAAGGAGCTGGAGGATTAGGAATCAACGCTGCTGCTGCTGCTTCGGAAATGGGTGCTGAAAATATTATAGTGATTGATGGAATCGAAAACCGACTAGAACTTGCTAAAAAATGTGGTGCCACCCATACAATTAACATCAATGAAATTACTGACAAAAATGACCGAATCGAATATGTCAAAAAGATTACTAATCAAAGAGGTGTAGACATTGGGTTAGAAGTTGTAGGCTACCCAGGAGTTGTATCAGAAGGTATTTCAATGCTCCGCAACGGGGGTAGTTACGTAGAAATAGGCAATATTTGGGATAATAGTGATGCAACGATAGACATGTCTCAATTAGTATGGAGCATGATAAAATTAATTGGAATAGCACACTATGACCCATATATTATTCCAGTAGCTTTAAACTTTTTAGTAAGAACCCAAACCAAATTCCCATTAACAAATATCATTTCTCACAAATTTGCCCTTGATGAAATATCTGATGCTTTTCAACAATCGGAATGGACGGGGAAAAACTCAACTAACGGATTGACCAGAGCAATCTTAGTACCGTGATATAAATGAACACATTTTCATCACATCAAGATTTGCCTTTAGAATTGTCCAAAACTGAATACAAAATTGATTCTAAGCTGGTTGAAATGTATAGCAAATCAACTAAATGTAATCCTTTTCCATTGTCAGAAGTTTCAGATGAATACAAAAATACCATACCGCCTACAGCTATTTTGACTTTAAGTTTAAGAGATTTGGTTAGCAAACTGGAATTACCTCATGGAACATTGCATACCGGTCAAGAAGTCGAATTCATTAACCCTGTAAATTTGAATAGTGTTTTAATTTGCACAACAACTCTGTTACAAAACACCGTCCGAAAATCAATTAGAGTTTTAATGATTAAGTTATCTGTAGAAGATGAAAATAAAGTACCAATATTAACAGGTAAAACAACTCTATTCACTTCATTATGAACCAACACGCTCTACCTCAAAACTTACCAATTATAGAACGGCAAATAACTCAATTAATGATAGTTGATTATTCCGAAGTCTCTAATGATTTTAATCCAATACACCTAGATTCTACTTTCGCAAATAAAGCTGGATTTGATACAACAATAGCACATGGTATGATGGTTTTATCTTACCTGTCGGAAATGATGACCCTAGCTTTTGGCAAAAAATGGGTAACTACTGGTAAATTAAAAATTAAATTCCGTTCACCGGTTTTATCTGGTGAATCGATTGAAACTTATGGAGAATTGCTAAAGACATCTGGCAGTAATGATTCAACCAAAGCTTTCTACAAAGTAGGCATTAACAATAAAAATGGCAATCAAGTTATTACCGGTGAAGCCACTATATGCTACTGACTAATTAACAATAATATTCAATATTAGGAGCAAAAATTGACAACAGAGAAAACATATAATATAGCTGTTGATGCTATGGGTGGAGATCATGCTCCTGCAGAAATTGTAGCTGGTGCCATAGCTGCTAGTAAGCAGCCAAACATATCAATACAATTGGTAGGAGTTCCAAGTTCACTTGAAACTGAATTAGATAAGCATAGTTTTGATGAAAAATCACTTCAAGTGATTCCTGCAGAAAATCATATTACCGAAAATGAGCATCCTGCAGTCGCCATGAGACAAAAACCTAAATCTTCGATAATAGTTAGTACGTCACTAATCAAAAAAGGGGTTTCTGACGCCAATGTGTCCATGGGTTCAAGCGGCGCAACAATGGCATCCGCAGCAATAATTTTGGGAACTTTAGATGGTATAGAAAGACCTGCAATCGGTGGACCACTTCTAGGATTTTCACCCAACATGATCATATTAGATGCAGGAGCTAATGTTGACTGCAAGCCAAGTCAATTATTAAGCTTCGCCATAATGGGGGAAATATTTTCTAAATATGTCTACAAGATTGCCAGTCCTAGAGTAGCTTTATTAAGCGTCGGTGCAGAAGATGAAAAAGGCAACAAGCAAGTTAAAGAAACATCATCAATCTTGAAAAATACCGCACTTAACTTTATAGGTAATGTAGAAGCAAATGATTTAATGCACAATCCTGCAGATGTCGTTGTATGTGATGGGTTCGTGGGTAATATTTTGATGAAATTAACTGAAGGATTAGGTGCGGAAATTTCCAAGCATATTAGTTCAAAATTAAATACAAAATTAAACCCAGGTGACATCACCGATATATCTAATGAAATTTACAATATGCATAACGTAGCAGAAACTAAAGGTGGCGGTCCTCTTTTTGGAGTTAATGGCATTAGTATAATTGGACATGGGAAAGCCAAATCCGATACTGTTGCGAGAGCTATAGAAACAGCCAAATGGTGTCTAGAAATAGACCTTGTTTCTAAATTGAAATCAGGACTGTCTGCAATTAAATAATTTAAATGTAATTTGGAGAATCATGTGGGAAATTCCAACGAAACTAAAAAATTTGCTCTTGTAACTGGTGCAGCTAAAGGCATAGGAAAATCCATAGCACTCAAATTAGCTGAGAACGGTATCAATGTTGCAATCAATTATAAATCGTCTCAAGATGACGCGATTATCCTAAGCGATACCATTAAATCAATGGGGGTTGAATCTTTTGCTGTTCAAGCTGATGTTTCATCATTAAACGAAGTAAACGCTATGATGAATACAGTAATTCAAACTTGGGGTAAACTAGATATACTCGTTAACAACGCAGGAATCATTCAAGATCAACTTCTGGTGAGGATGTCAGATGAAGCGTGGGATAATGTCATTGGCACCAACTTAAATGGAACTTTTTATTGTACAAGAGCTGCAATAAAAACCATGCTGAAAACTCGTTGGGGACGGGTGATCAATATTGGATCAGTTGTGGGTATTAGAGGCAACCCAGGTCAATCAAACTATACCGCCTCAAAAGCTGCAATAATTGGTTTTACAAAAGCAGTCGCCAAAGAGGTTGCAAAAAGAAATATAACTGTAAATTGTGTTACTCCTGGTTATTTAGAAACAGAAACTACTTCTATATTAACTGATGCACAAAAAGAATTTTGGCTGAGTGCTATCCCTCAAGGTAAATTTGGAGAACTGGATGATATATCAAACCTAGTCCTATATCTATCTGATGAAAAATCAAAATATATAACCGGACAAGTAATTAGTGTAGACGGAGGAATGGCTGTTTAAAGCATCAATCCTTTTAAAGATTTTTCAATGGAAACAAATAAGCAATTTAAAGATAAAATCGCCGTGATAACAGGCGGATCTAGAGGTATAGGACGTACCATCGCCCTTGACTTTGCTAGGCAAGGTGCACACATCGCATTTAATTATTTACGTCATACTGAAGCAGCGAATAAAACGAAAAATGACATTATTGGCTTAGGAGTTGAGTGTATAAGTTTTAAAGCTCACTTAGGCGACTCATCCAACATTTCCAACTTTTTCAAAAAGGTTGGAGGAAAATTCAATAAAATCGACTATCTTATAAACAACGCCGCTTCAGGAATAAATAAACCCGCAACTGAACTTACTACTAAACATTGGGATTGGACCATGGATATTAACGCTAAGGCGCCATGGTTATGCACAAAAGAATCAATCCCTTACATGCAACCTGGAAGTTGCATAGTTAACTTAACAAGTTTAGGAAGTAAAATAGTACTGCCCAATTATTTTGCAGTAGGAGTTTCAAAGGCTTCACTGGAAGCTGTAACTCGATATTTGGCTGTCGAACTTGCTCCATTAGGAATTTCCGTCAATGCTGTTGCAGGTGGATATGTCAAAACTGATGCACTTAATCATTTCCCAAACTCTAAACAAATGCTCGAATCTGGTTCAAAAAACCCTGCAGGGAAAATGGTCAGCGAACAAGATATATCGGATGCAGTTAATTTTCTGTGCAGCAAAAAGACAAATATGATCAGAGGTCAAACCATTGTAATAGACGGAGGCGTATCGTTATTACCACCTCAACCAATGCCTTAATCTGTTAATCCAAAATTTCCAATTTCGCACTTGGATTTCCCATCTTTACCTTCCAAATAAAACCCGTTCTCGCTACTACAATATGATTTCTTTATATATGCTAATGCAACCCACTTATCGGCAAAGGAAGAAAATTCAACAGAGGTTAACACCCCGACTTCGTTGGAATCTGACATAACGATCATATCTTTTGCAGGATTACACTTTTTATCTATATACAAAAAAACTAATTGCATTCTGACTTTATCATAAGCATTTAATCTTGCTACAACCTCTTGGCCCACATAACATCCTTTATTGAAACTTATATTACTCAACAGATTAGCCTCTAGCGGATTATATTTATCACTTAATTCTAAACCGTGCATCGGCAACCTATTTTCAATTCGCAAAATATTATATATTTTAGATGTCACTTGATTTATTTCTTGCTTTTTCACAAGGTCAACAAATCGCTCTTCAAGCTTTTTATCAAAAACCATATCTACCTTAGGTATGCCAGCAATTTGGTCGAAATTTAATATTAAATCCATTTGATTAAAACTTGTTGAAACCGAATAACCAACTCTAGTATTTATATTTGCTAAATTAGTTATCTTTTTTGCACCTATCTCAGCATGTGGACCTATTAGTGTATATAAAGAAAACATTTCACTTTTGTTTTCTAATTCAATTTCTTCGGAAAAAGTATAGAAGTCAATCCATTCAACAATCTCAGATAAAACTTTTTTTTCAGATGAAATTAGAAGACTACCAGAAGATTTTAGTAATCTAATTTGAGCGACAATTCTACCTTTATTTGTCGTTAATACAGTGTCTATCCAAGAATTATCTTCTAATTTGGTAATATCGTTGGTTGAAAGTCTATCTATCAAATCAAGTACATCGTCACCTTGGGCCGAAAGGACACCCATACTATCCATTCGAACTAAACCACAGCTTTCCATCAAGCATTTATATTGTTCAATTTCGCTATTTGCCGTTACTTGATTCAATATTAAAACTAAAAAATATAAAGGGCATTCATATCCGTTTTTCAAAAATGGTGATTTCAAAAACTATAATTACAACAAAGCTAGCTAACAGATAATTACCTATACGCTAAAAGAGGTTCCACATCCACAAGTGGTTTTTGCATTAGGATTATTAAAAACAAACCCTTTTCCATTCAATCCACCTGAATATTCAAGGACAGTTCCGGCTAAAAAGACATAGGATTTTTTATCTACAAACAATTTTAACCCATTATCTTCTATTATTTTGTCGCCCTCTTTGGGTTCCTCGACGATGTCAAGTACATAAGTCATACCAGAACACCCTCCACCCTTTACTGCAACTCGTAAATTAGATCCTGGCTTACCAGAATTTTGAGCAAAACGACTTACATGTTCTACCACTTCTTCACTTATGGTTATAGTTAAAGGTTTTTGTTCTTTAGTTTGACTCATCAATACTTCCTATAACAGAAAACTTCTATTATTATAACAGATTCTGATTGGTAATATTATACTAGACATTCTGTAAGTCCCTTCAAATATATTTTACTCAGATTCACAAATTAGTTATCAGTACCAATGGGCTTCATAAATATTGCGTACCGGAGGAGCAGATACTAACGGAGCGGCGGCGCCCAGCAGTGTATTCACATATGGGGTAGCTTTCTCTGCATCATCTTGGTTATCATAGACAGCTATAACAGTAATTTCATTTTCCCCAGTGTTTATATAGCCCCATGTAATAAGACCTTCTATATTAGAAATATCTTCAGCCTTTTCCTTCATGAAATCATCAACTTCCTTTCGCTTTTCGGGTTTAATTTGGACGACTGTCCTTGAAGCTGCTTTCATTTAATCCTCTCTTTTATCTTTTTTATCAGAAATTTTTCTACTCTCTGGCAAATACTATCCATTATGGATGATATACTACCATTTTTAATTCGGTCATCTCTTCTATTGCATATTTAGGGCCTTCTTTACCCATCCCGCTGTCTTTTACTCCACCATAAGGCATCAAGTCCGTCCTCCATTGAGGCCCAGAATTGATCATCAAATTGCCAGAATGTACGTCTTTTGCAAATCTCATAGCTACATCGATGTCTTGGGTGAATATTGCAGCGCTAAGTCCAAAATTTGTATCATTAGCCAATTCAATCGCTTGGTCTATGTTTGAACACGGCGTAACAGCTACTGCTGGACCAAATAATTCTTCGCAGGATATCTTCATATCAGGATCAACATCGGCGACAACTGTAGGTTGATGCACAGCACCTGAAAATCCTCCTCCAACCAACGTTCTTGCACCTGATTCGACAGCAGTTTGTATCCATTCATTTACTCTAGATGCATCCTCAGCCCTCACCATTGGTCCCATTAGAGTTGATTCGTTAAGTGGATCTCCTACATTCATAGCGTTAACCTGAGAAGATAATTCATCCAAATAATCACTATAAATGCTTTCATGGGTTATTATTCTTTGCGCAGATATACAAACTTGACCCGCATTAGAAAAACCACTTGAAATTGTAGCGGCGGCTACTTTTTCTATATCAGCATCAGGCATAATTATTAGCGGAGAATTTGAACCAAGTTCCATAGTGACTTTTTTTAGCCCAGCTACTTTACAAATATGCTCGCCAACTTCTTGGCTACCAGTGAATGTAATCTTTCTAATACGTTTGTCAGATACCAAATTATCGCCAATACTCGACCCAGTACCAGTAATACACTGAATCCCTTCTTCAGGCAATCCTGATTCGAGTAAAATTTCTGTAAGCTTCAAAGCCGATAATGGAGTATCTGTTGCCGGCTTAACAATAACAGAATTCCCTGCTGCTATAGCTGGACCAACTTTATGCGCAACAAGGTTCAACGGGAAGTTAAATGGACTTATAGCTGCAACAACTCCAACAGGAATACGTATTGTAAATCCGAATTGTCCACTCCATGTTGGGGCGCCATCCAAAGGGATAGTTTCTCCGTAAAGTCGTTTGGCTTCTTCACCAGATAAACTTATCGTTTGAACAGCTCTTTGTACTTCACCTCTAGCCTCATTAATTGTTTTACCTTCCTCTTGAGTAATGATTTTTGCAAATTCCTCTATTCTTTCTTCCAAAAGATCAGCTGTTTTTCTTAATATCTCAAATCTTCTATAAGCAGGCAATGCAGCCATAACTTCAGAACCCCTAACAGCGCTCGCGATAGCTTTATCAACATCGTGAAAATTCCCTTTCGGAACTGTATCGATAATTTGCGAATCATATGGATTAACCACATTTATAGTTTCGGTAGATTCTATCCATTTCCCACTAACATACATTTTCATGGAATAACTCCCTATATTTATACTGCTTTAGATTTAAAACCAGACCACCGATGTTTTATTTACATTCAAATGACAACTAGCTTAAAATTCCGTCACAAGAATCGCTTATCTAGATAACAATAGTTTAGAAGTCATGCTACAATATTTTCCTTCGAATATAAACTAATAAACATGGAGATAACACATGGCTGATTTTGAAGGAATATACCCGGCGCTTATAACCCCAATGGACAAAGATGGTAAATTAAATGAAAAGGCTTTCAGGCAGGTAATAGAATTCAACATAAAAGCAGGTGTTCACGGGTTCTGGGTAGCAGGTGGTACTGGAGAAAGTATATTCCTGACGGATGAAGAAAATATGCGGATCGCTGAAATAGCTGCTGATCAAAATGCAGGTAGGATAAAAAACATTATGCATGTTGGAGCTCCTACAACTGATAGAGCAGTCAAACTGGCCAAACATGCCGCTTCAGTCGGGGTTGAGGCGATTTGTTGCGTTCCTCCATATTTTTATGCCCAACCTGACCAATCCATTGTGGACCACTATAAAGCTGTGGGAGACGCAGCCAACCTACCATTATTTGCTTATAATTTACCTCAAGCAACACAGGTCGAAATCACACCTGAACTAATGAGCAAAATTAAAAATGGAGTACCACAATTAAAAGGCTTAAAACATTCTTCATTCATATTTCAAAACGTCCGAAACTTCCTTGATATGGGACTTGATTGTTTCACAGGTAGCCATGCACTATTGCTGCCTGCCCTAAGCATAGGCGCAGTCGGAATGATAGATGGACCTCCATGTGCTCTACCTGAAATCTATGTTGAAATATGGAACTCTTTCAAAAATGGCAATCTTGAAAAAGCTAAAACAGCACAACAAAAAGCGTTAACACACGCAAATAAATTATTGGAATATGAATACTTCCCTAGTATAAAAGCAATCGTTAGTGAAAGGCTTGGAATTGATTGCGGTAATCCTAGAAAACCATTCCCACCAATAGATGATGCCATTAGAAAAAATGTAGCTGACATTATTGCTGATTTGTAATTCTTTAACCATAGCTTTAGGAGAAAAGATGTCCACAAAACACCCTTTATCTGCTCCAACTGATGTTGGAATAATAGATTTAACGCGACTAAACCTTAAAGCGGAATTACACGCTACTACTGACCCATCGATTCCTAACGAACTATCGCCCATGTTAATCAGCGCTCATGCACCGTATGTAAAAAATGGGTTACGATTAAATTACGCCGCAAAAGATACCGAACATAGAGTTAATGCTATCTCACTTCTTAAAGACTATATTTCGAAACTAGAGATGCATCCTACTATAAAACAGGTCAATCTCCATCCTCCTCAAAAACAGTGGTTTGATGAGACCCAAACTTCTGGAAGGGAAGGTGATTACGAATTAATGATACAAGCTATTCAAGAAATAGGTAAGTTTGCTAACCAATTTAGTTTAGAGATTGTAATTGAAAACATGAATGCTTCATTTACGAGAGCAGAGGATTTGGATGAGGAAAAAATAGACTGGAGCAAAATGAATATCAGTTTCGGCGCTTCACCCGAAGAATGGATAAACATATGTGAAGATGTAAATTTGGAAAATGTTTTTCTATGCTTAGATTCTAGCCACACGTGCACTTACGCTCACAAATTTAAAGATGATGTAAAACGAAAAGAACGTGTTATGGCTTTTCTAAAACGACCTGAACTGATACGTCATGTTCACTGGAGTGATAATTACCTTTATGACAATCGCGGCAGAAAAGATTCTCACCTAAGCGTAGGTAGAGGCACTCTACCAAAAATAATGCACGAACAAATCAAAAGGCTTGATGCCACAATCCTATTAGAGCATTTCCACGGGATAGCTGAACTAGAAGAAGAATTGAAATATATCGACCAATTATAAATTTTTTAATCTTCTATATAAAAACTAACAGGAGTATCTATTAATAATGGTTAAATCTAAGCAAATAGAGCTATTCGTAAACGATGATGGAGAAATAATAAATCAAAAAGAACATTTACTTAAATTATCTGATTTAAAAAATAAGATGATTGATACTTATAAAGATACACCTTTAACTACATTATTGTGGTCTGTAGGAGGTCATGAAGTTTACGATTATGAAACAAAAATAGGGGAACGTATCGGAGATGGATACCAAAATCCCGATGAAAGTACAAAAATGCGTGCTGCAAACCTTCAATCACTTATAGATGAGTGCGGTGGACCCGTCACAGGATTGTCAAAATTATGTCACGAAGCAGGAATAAAATTTTTCCCTTCGCTACGTATGAATGAACATTATGAGATAGATATAAATTCACCAACTTATGGAAGGTTCAGAAGAGAGCGTCCTGACCTTCTTATTGGCAGACCTGGAGAAAAACTCGAAAAAGGAACACTCGAACATGGCATAAGAACTGGGATGGATTTTGCTTATCCTGAAGTTAGAAATCACAGATTAAGTATCATAGCTGAACTTGTTGAAAATTTTGATGTAGACGGCATTGAACTTGATTGGTTCAGGCATCCTGCTTTTTTCCGTGTAGAAGAAGCATATGACAATAGGCACTTAGCTACTGACTTGGTAAAAAAAGTAAAAGATAAAATCGATAAAGTAATACTATCGACAGGTAGGGATGTTAAGTTAGCAGTAAGAGTTCCGCCTACTTTGTATGATTCTGCCCGAATTGGTCTTGATGTGGAAGAATGGATGAAAAAACAATTGGTTGACATAGTTATAGCTGGTGGGGGTTTTATTCCTTATTCAACTACTATTGATGAATTTGTTGCTGTTGCAAAAAATTCTGACATTAAGATATTGGGCTGCATCGAACGTTTAAGACCAACTAAAGACGATGATGAAGTTCGTGGAATCGCAACCTAATATTTAAATAAAAAGAGCGATGGGATTTACCTATTTAACTACCACAGCATAGATACCAAATGGAAGCATTCTATGTTAAATGAAATCGCTAGTTTGGATAATTTGAAAAATAGTAACAAAAAATATCAAATTGATAATTTCACTAGAAGAAACTATTTTTCTCAATTAGGTGCTGCATTCAGCAATGCAATACCAGAAGTTCAACTCCCCCTCACTTTCGATAAGAACGATAGCGAGTTGGATTTATCAATATCTATTTCAGAACCTTTACTAGAAGAACCCAATTCAAAAATTAATATATCTGTTTCCGTAAATGTTGAAAATCTTCCTCCATCAGACAACATACATTTGACAATTAACAATAACTTATCTGGGTTTTTAAGAGAAATCCCATCTGAAATTGGCTCAGAAAGAATTCTTTTATTTGATGGTACCCACATTAAAGCTCATAACAATGTGAAAATCAGTTTGGATAGTCGACATGAAATAGATTGTAACCAAAAACCAACCGTCGCAGGATTTTCAGTAGCGCTTGATTATAATAATTAAATTGGTTGGGGATCGGATTAGTACTCATATTACTTTATAACTAGGAGAAATTAATAATGTATCCAATAGACCTTAAAGGAAAAACAGCAGCAGTATTTGGAGTAGCAAATCACAGAAGCATAGCGTGGGATATAGCAAAAATCCTTGATCAAGCTGGAGCTGAAGTAATACTAGGATACCAAAATCAACGTGTTTTTAATTCAGTTGAGTCATTATCAAAAACTTTGACTCAACCAAGCACCTTGGTAGAGTGTGACGCGAGTGAGGATTCACAAATTGAAAATTCAATGAAGAAAATTGGTGATGCTTCTAATTCTGGCAATATTGATATTATTATTCACAGCATTGCATTTGCTGATAAAGATGATTTAGGAGGGCCTTTTGTAGACGTTTCCAAAAATGGATTTATCACCGCTTTAAGTATAAGTGCCTATTCATTAATACCAATTGCCCGCTATGGTTCAAAATATATGACTAATGGGGGATCAATCATATCAATGACATATCAAGCTTCCACAAGAGTATTCCCAGGCTACAATGTAATGGGAACTGCCAAGGCTGCTTTAGAAAACGAAATCAAGCAAATAGCTGCAGATCTTGGGCACCTTGATATCCGAGCAAATGCAATCTCTGCAGGCCCCTTAGATACCCTTTCTTCCAGAGTCATTTCTGGGTATCGAGATATGAAAAACATCCATAAAGAAAAATCTCCTCTCAAAAGAAATATAACCACTGAAGAAGTTTCTAAAACTGCGTTGTTTTTGTCTAGCGATTTATCTAGCGGGATAACCGGCGAAATTATCCATGTTGACACTGGATATAACATCATGGGAATATAGGATGATTATATCTAAGGTAATTATTAGAGTGGTATCATTTCACATGACTGTGTGGTGATATTTACGAAATATAGGCGCAAACGAGGTTAACATGGCTAAAATCAATGCTGAAAATATTCACAATGTGGTGCTAATGGGCCACGGTGGTTCAGGAAAAACTATGCTTGGTGAATCGATGCTATATGCTGCAAAACACACTTCCAGAATTGGTAAAATAGAAGATGGAACTACCATTTCTGACTACGAACCCGAGGAACAAAAACGTCAGACAAGCGTACAAACCACAATCCTCCCAACTATATGGAAAAACCATAAAATAAATTTGATTGACACTCCCGGATACGCTGACTTTAGGGGAGAAGTAATATCTGGTTTAAGAGTTGCTGAAGCAGCAGTTATAGTTATATCTGCTGCTGCGGGAATCGAAACTGGAACAATACAGATGTGGAATTTGGCAAGTAGCCATAATATTCCTCGAAGCATATATGTAAGTAAAATGGACAGAGAAAATGTTGATTTTGAATCACTATTAACCTCAATCAAATCAACTTTCGGAAGGCAATGCATACCGCTTCAGGTACCTATAAATGGTGATGTTTTTTCAGGGTCAGTTAATCTACTTGAATCAGTTGGTAATAGCAAAGTAGACCAAGATGAAGCAGAATTAATGCGTGAAGAACTTATTGAATTAGTAGCCGAGACAGATGATGGATTAGCCACTAAGTATCTTGAAGGGGAAAATCTAACTGATGAAGAATTGCTATCAGGTCTAAAAAACGGAATTAAGACTGGTGAAATCATACCTGTATTCATGGGGTCAACTCAAGTTGAACCATCTGCACAGGAATTTATGGATTCAATTATATCTTTTTTCCCAAGCCCCTTAGACGAAACAGGAATTACAGCAGTTAAAGCAGGAACAGATGACGCAATCGAAATCAGTCATGATTCCAATTCTCTCTCAGCTTTAATATTCAAGACATCGGCCGATCCTTTTGTAGGTAAATTGTCACATATAAAGATATACAGCGGCACTCTAAAGAGTGATTCTTCTATTTGGAATGCTAATGCTAAAGAATCTGAAAGAATTGGCCAAGTATATACGATGAGAGGGCAAACACAAGAAAATTCGGATGAGATATCTGTAGGAGATATTGGAACACTAACTAAATTATCATCAGCTTTAACGGGTCATACCTTAACAACAAAAGATGCGAACATTGAGTTAAAGGGAATTGAATTTCCAAATCCAGTTTACAATATGTCTATGAAACCAAAAACCCAGGCTGATTTAGATAAAATGACAAGTTCTATTGCAAGAATTTGCGAAGAGGACCCTAGTTTGAAAATGGTTAGAGAAGAAAACACTCTCGAAATGCTTTTATGTGGCCTAGGCGATACTCATTTAGACGTCGCATTAGAAAAGATGAAACGGAAATTTGGGGTTGAAATATTATTAGATACACCCAAAGTACCATACAAAGAAACAATCTCGGGTAATGCTAAAGTAGAATACAGGCATAAAAAACAATCAGGGGGCCATGGTCAATTTGGTCATGTATGGCTGGAAATGGAACCTCTTTCAAGAGGTGGTGGATTTGATTTTCAAGAAAAGATATACGGCGGTAGCGTACCCAAAGAATACATACCTTCTGTACAAAAAGGGGTAATTAAAGCAATGGACGATGGTGTAATTGCTGGATATCCGGTTGTAGACGTAAAAGCTACGTTGGTTGATGGTAGTTTTCATCCAGTTGATTCTTCCGGTATTTGCTTTGAAATAGCAGGTGGACACGCTTTCTCTAAAGGACTGAAGGAAGCTAAACCAGTTTTGTTAGAACCTGTTATGAAAGCTGCAATTACCGTGAACGACGAAGATACTGGAGAAATCATGGGAGACTTAAATGGCAAAAGGGGTAAAATTTTAGGCATGAACCCTGAAGGTAACGGAACAACCATAATAGAAGCAGAGGTTCCTCAATCTGAGATGCTTAAATATGCTACTGATTTGCGATCAATCACACAAGGCAGAGGTTCATATACCCTAGAATTCGACCATTATGAAGAAGTTCCTAACCACATGCTTGACCGAGTTGTGAAAGTTAAAGAATCTGACGAATAATCTAATCTAAAAAGTTAAATATTTCTTTTTTTTAATTCTTTAATTAACGATGGTAGGATAATTTTCCAATCACCAACTACTCCTATAGAAGCTTCTTTGAAAATATTGGCATCTTTATCCTGATTTATAGCAACTATATTCTTAGCATTAGCACAACCAGCCATGTGCTGACTAGCACCAGACACACCTACAGTGATATACAGATTAGGAGAAACTGTTTTACCAGTTAATCCTATTTGTTTATTATGATCAATCCAGCCCGCATCACAGGCAGCCCTCGAAGCCCCAACTGCTCCCCCTAAAAGCTCAGCCATATCATCCAATAGTTTGAATGGTTCTGGACCACCTAAACCTCTGCCTCCTACTATCACTACCGAAGCGTCTTCTAATTTTACTCCAGTACCTTGCTCTTCAACAAATTCTATATGACGCACCCTAATATGATTGTCTTTCAAATTTACTTCAATATTTTCAATTTTAGCCTCAGAATCTAGTTCTGCAATATCACTATCATACGAACCTGGCCGAATAGCTGCTATATTTGTACATCGATCAAATTCGCATTCTACTTCAGCAATTATATTTCCGCCATATATAGGCCTTAGTGCTTTAAAAATATGGCCATCAAGTATTTGCATTCTGAAACAATCCTGTATAAATCTCCCACCCAATTTATAAGACAACCTTGGGCCTATATCTCTTCCCAAATTCGTTTTCCCAATTAACAACAATTCTGGTGAAGCAATAGAGCAAATATCATATAAAACAGATGTCCAAGCATCAGCCGACCACTCAGTTAACAAATCATTTTCGGCAATATATATATGATTCACAAATTTACTAATTTCTGTTGTATTGGGAATATTAGTTGATTCACCTAATACCAATAAGCTCACATTGTTCCCAACGCTTTTTGCTGCTGCAATTAATTCGTATGTTATTGGGTCAAATGATTTCGATGTATGCTCAGCTAAAACAAAAACATTTTTCATCGGTGATCCTTGTAAATTCAAATCAATTTTTTTTCAATAAGGTTTTCGGCCAATAATCTTCCCAATTCTTCTTCTGAATCTGAGTGTATAAATTCACAATCTGATTCATTAATAGGAAGGGATAAATCCTTTGTCACAAGTTGGTTTTTGAATAACTCACTCGTTACACAAATATCATTTGACGTCCATATATCAGGTTTTTTACGGCCAGCATCCATAATTCCTCTAATAGTAGGGTACCTGGGATTACCTATTTCATTACTTACAGTTATTAGAGTAGGAAATTCACTTTCTACTATCTGGTATCCCCCTGACATCACTCTTTCTACTCTAAACCCATTCGCTTTCACTTCAATTTTCTGAGCCAATGTGATACAGGGAACATTCAAGATTTCCGATAAAGCTAATGGGACGTATGCATTATCCCAATCAGAAGCCTGACGGCCACATAAAACCAAGTCAAATTCGCCTATCTTGTTAATTGCTTTTCCCAACAAGTTAGCTGTAGAAAAACCATCTACTTGCAAGAATTTTTCGTCCTCTACTAATATGAGCCGGTCCGCCCCCATGGATATTGGCTTTTTCATCACATCATTTTCAAAAGCGTAACCAACTGACAATACAGTGATTTCTGCGCCTACATCATCTTTGATTTTCAGCGCTGCCTCTACTGCATTTTCATCATATCCATTCAATACAAATCGTTTCTCTTTCGAGGAAACTATATTATTTTCACCTATATCTAAGGATGCAATCGGAGCATCTGGATCAATAACTTGCTTCACACAAACAATAATCTTAATGGACATTACAAAAACCTTCTCTGTACAAAAATTTAACTCCCCATATTTATATGCTATAAGGATATATTACGTTAAATCCATCACCAAAATATACATTTTGGACGGATTTTTTGCAAATCTCTATGCAAATGTTTAAACTTAATACTTGACAAGTTTAGTCTTTTTCTTATACAAATACAAAAACTTTGGGGTATGATTCATTAATTCGTAGGAGAAGGCGCAACCTATCTTACAGCGAAATAATTAGTTTGGAACCTGTATATTTATTTATATTTATACTTACTTGATACAGGCAGAAAACTAATATTTCTCCTTCGATCATATGAAATTCATACATATGATCTAGGAGATTTATTATGGTAACAGAAGCTTTAAATAGCCAACCGGATTTCGAACCACAGGTAATAGACTTTGCTCAACAGCCAACTCATCCAGAACGTATAGGCAAACACGTACCAAAACACTTATGCCCTCGCTGCCAAACAAAATTAATCATTGGCTATGATGAACCTGAATGCAGTACATGTGGTTATGTTGATTATGAATATGAACCACGTGCAAATAATGACAATAAGTCTATATTAAGCTCAGCAACAAAATTCATATTAAGGTACATAGGGGAATTTGAAAACCTATCTAACACCACAGCCAATGTTAAAGTTATTCGAGTGAAAAATAGAATTGTTTATTCAGTGGAATGCCCTTTCTGCTTGAATCCAATGGAACAATCTTCTCTTTCTGGAAAACGAGCCGAAATAAGAGAACAAAGATATAAATGCGAAAAAGGACATCGTGTTTCTTTGCTTCCTAACAAAAAACATAAAGGTTTAGGATGGAAATAACTATATCCGTAATTTAGCATTCAATATACTATTAGTGTGTTGTATATCAGCTAATAAAGATATCGTTTGAATGACTAAATTTACAGAATACATCTCGAACAAATCAGGATCTGTTACTTTTATTTGCGATTTTTCTCCCCCCAAAGGCCTCGACTTAGATGAGCTAAATAAGGTTTCATCTCTAAATTCAGATTTTATTTATGTTGCATATAACCCAGGTAAATCAGTCCGTATAAATTCACTGCAAACTGCTCATTGGATAAAACAAAATTCTTCATCCGATGTCGTGTTTGCTATGGGATGTAGAGACATGAATAAGCTAGCAATACAAAGTCATCTACTAGGTGCTCAATTATTGGGTTTAGAAAATTTGTTGATATTTCAAGGAGACCCTTTTACTCCAGCAGAAAGTATCAACGTAAAAACAGTCATGGATTACAAATCTACTGAATTAATTGATTCCGTAAATATGATGAACAATAAACTCGATTATAAAGGTAAAGAACTTTCGAAGCCGACTGATTTTTGTATCGGATCTACGATTGACCTGAACAAGGATTTAGATAATGAAGTTCGGTTAACTAATCAAAAGGTTAAGCTTGGAGCAAATTATTTTTTGCTTCAACCAATATTCTCAATTGATATATTAAATAAATTTTTAGAGACCTATAACAAAATTTCTAAATCCAACCTAAATATACCGCTTTGCATAGGTGTACAAATCTTGAACAAAACAACCAAATCATTCGGTAAGATACCAACTAAAATAAAACACCAACTGGAATCAGGAAAATCTCCTATAATGATTACATCGGACTTTATTGAAGAGCTGCTTTCAAATAACTTCAATAATATTTACTTGCTGCCATCTCTATTGCCTGATGGCAAAAGAGGATATGAGCAAGCTTCAAGAATAATAAAGGAATTCAAGTAAATAATTTAGAGCATATCAACTAGAGCACACCACATCAATCCAATAAATTTACACTGGCGCAAGATCTTTTGAATCTACATTCAAAGCTGCATGTTGTTCATCTGCATGATAAGAACTTCTAACTAAAGGCCCACTCACAACATGCTTAAACCCAATTCCTCTTCCAATATCTGCTAATTCATTAAATTCTACTGGGGAATACCATTTAACTCTTTCGATATGCTTAGATGATGGTTGCAAATACTGTCCAATCGTCAGCAAATCACAGCCAACTGCTACTAATTCTTTCATGGTTTCCTTTATTTCATCAATTTTTTCACCAAGCCCTACCATTATTCCTGATTTCGTCACAGAACTACTATTCAACAATTTGACTGTTTCCAGTAGTTTAAGTGATTGATCATAATCTCCTTTAGGTCTTACTTTTGGAAAAATGCTACGTACAGTTTCAATATTATGGTTAATTGTATCTGGTCTAGCTTTTAAAACAATTTCTAAAGCTGATTTTTTACCTTCAAAATCTGGGATCAATACTTCTACTTTACATGCCGGCAATCTTTTTTTTATGTGATGCACACACTCAGCAAATACTTCCGCCCCTCCATTTTCCAAGTCGTCTCTATTTACAGAGGTAATGACAACATATTTCAGGTTCATTTTTTCAACTACTCTGGATAATTTATATGCTTCCAAAGGATCCAAAGCCAACGGTTTTCCACTTGTTACTGCGCAATATCTACATGCTCGAGTACAAATATCTCCCAATATCATAAAAGTTGCAGTACCTCTATCCCAACAACCCCCAATATTAGGACACCTTGCTTCCTCACATACAGTATGGAGATTAGAACTTCTCAACATTTTTTGAATTCGGAGGTAATTCTCGCCACCAGGGATTTTTACTTTTAACCATTCAGGTAATGATTTTTTGGGTTTATGCATTTATTTGATCCTTGCCATAAATGATATCAGAAATATAGCCTGTTACCCATAATTAGATATGCTATATTAAATCAACACTAATAATAATTTGTATTGCACTGAGTGAACGACCAAAAAACAATTTTATCAATAGAACCCAAAGCTAACGATGAAGGGGATTTCACTGCTTTTCATCAAAACAATATGATACCTGTTTTTGGAGCTCTCCCCAACGAAAAGGTTTTATGCAATATTGTTGAAAATAAAGGCCATAAACATAAATATCAAATACAAGCGTGGGTTTCAAAAGTAATAAAACCTTCGCCTCACAGTATAACTCCGCCTTGTGGCTATTTCGGAAATTGTACAGGATGCCAATGGCAACACATAGATTACAGCTATCAACTCAAATTAAAGCAGTCATTTATTGAAATTTGTACGAAAAAATATCCCAATATCAGAGACATGAAGATATCCCCCACACTACCAAGTCCTAATTTATTTGGGTATCGAAATCACGGTAGATTTACTGTTCGCGAAAAAGGCTCACTTGGATTTGTTAATTCAGTTACCAAAAGATTTGTGCGAATTGAGGAATGCTTAATAATGAACAAACCCATAAACAAAATAATCAACACTTTGCAATTGAATCGAGTTGATACAAGCCAGTTATCCATACGCGCTAGTTCTAGTACCGATTCATACCTTGTTCAACCTAAAATTAATTTTAGCGAAATCCTATTCGAAACAGGTCAAAAACATTATATTGAAACTCTGAAAAACAAACAGTTTCAAGTTAGTTCACCTTCATTTTTCCAAGTAAACACCAAGCAAACCGAAGTTATGATGGATTTAATTGAAAACGCTTTAAAATTAAACCAATCCGATATACTTTTGGATGCTTACTCAGGAGTTGGAACCTTTCCAGCCATCTATTCCCCACTGGTTAAACAAGTTATATCTCTTGAAGAATCAAAATCGTCTACAAATGATTCAGAGGTTAATAATAGTTCGATACCAAACATTACAATTATGACAGGTAAAGCCGAAGATCTTATTGGTTCATTAAACAATCGAGTAACTAAAATAATTTTGGACCCACCTCGTTCGGGATGTGCACAAAACATGTTAAGTGCTATATCTAGCTTACAAAATATAAGGTTAGTATATGTTTCATGTAACGCCAATACTCTATGTCGTGATTTATCGATATTGGTCAAGAATGGTTTTGAAATCAAAAAAGTACAACCAATAGATATGTTTCCCCATACCCGACATATAGAATGCGTTGTAACTCTTGATAAAATTAGTTAATGTACCAACATTGTATTAACACATGTGATAAGGATTAAGATGATTTAATGAAATTTTTAGGGATGGGACCATTAGAAATATTAGCTATATTAATTATCGCTTTAATTGTTTTAGGGCCGGATCGTATGATCAAAAGTGCACGACGCCTAGGTGAAGGCCTTCGAGAATTGAAAAAGGAAATGTGGAAAGCGGAACAATATTTAAAAGACGATCCAATTGAACCTCCCTCAAATCTAATATCAAATTCAAATATGGAACCCGATAATTCTCAAAACGAAAACAAACCAATAACGAATAATAAATTGTCTCCTGATGAAACAGAACCAACTAAACCACCATCTAGTTAATTAACTGACTTTTTAAATTTATATATAAATACTCCACTGTATATTGAAACCGAATTCAAAACATTTTATACAACATACCATGGAATTAAGAAAACGACTGGGTTGGACAGTTGTGTGTTTCTTAATTTGTTCATTTGCTGCATTCGCTTTTCACAACCAAATTTTCTCTATCTTAATGGAGCCTGCAGAAAACTTCTCATCTGCTCCAAATAATAAACCAATTTACACTGAACTAACTGAATATCTTAGCGCTGCCTTTAAAGTTTCATTGTTCGCTGGAATTATTCTTTCTACACCAATAATCATTTATCAAGTTGTTATGTTTACATCGCCCGGTTTAAACAAAAAAGAAAAAATTTACCTATGGATTTTAATCCCATCCTCTATAACATTATTTCTCATAGGTGCAGCTTTTGGATATTGGGTACTGTTTCCTCCAATGATCAAATTTCTTTTGACTTTCGGAAATGATGTGGCTTCACCATTTATCAAAATAGGGAATTATACCAACATAATGATTTCGTTGTTATTCTGGATGGGTTTAATTTTTGAAACGCCGCTTATAATGTTTTTCCTATCTAAAATCGGTATCGTTAACCACACAATCCTTCGGAGATATAGAAGACACACAATAGTCATAGCATTTATTCTGGGAGCAATAATAACACCAACAATTGACCCAATAACACAATCTCTGGTTGCATTACCGATAATCATAATGTATGAAGCGGGCATATGGCTTTCTTGGGTTGCTAAGAGAAGAACCAATCCTGATACTGAATCAATATAACTTATTTCATTTTTATGATGATAAAAACTAAAACTTGTTAGGATTCTTCTTTTTTGTCATCAGAATTTTCTGCTGATGAAGATTTGAATTCCTTTATCGCTTTACCCATCGCTCCGCCAATCTGCGGAAGTTTACCAACCCCGAACACGATCATAACTATTACCAAAACAATAATTAATTCCGTTGGCCCTAATCTAAATGGCATCAGTTGTTTCCTTCATTAATTCTCGAAATTTATAACATTATACCATTGCAGCATTAGTTTGAATTAAAATCTGGTTCAAATTAAGTGAAAAGTCGATTTTAAATCTTAGACATGCTTCTGATTACACCAACCACTTTACCTCTAACAGCAACTTTTTCAGCAGCTACCGTTATAGGGCTCATAGTAGGATTAGCTGGTTTTAAAGTAACAATACCATTTTGCAAGTAAAAATGTTTCAAGGTAACCTCATTATTGTCTTCAAGAAAAGCAGCGACCATATCTCCATTTTTGGGATTATTAGTAGGTTCCATTATAACTAAATCACCATCTGCAACCAAAGCATCAATCATTGATTCTCCTTTGACCTTGGCTGCAAAAACATTAGATTCATCGTTCACCAAGAAAGATGGCACCTCTATATCATCGGAATAAGATGATTGAGTTTCAATATTTAAAGGTTCTCCAGCAGCAATATTGCCAACTATTGGAACTTTAACAACATGTTTTATTTCAACGGATTTTTCTGGGTTTTTTATTAACCGAATACCTCTTGAAACATCAGCTGTCCTAGATATATAACCGTCACGTTCAAGTTTTCTTAAATTATAATCAACAACAGAAGTGGAACTAATGCGGCAATTATAAGCTATATCCCTAATTGTCGGTGGGAACGGATTTTCAAGCATAAATTCAGATATGAATTCAATTATCCGTCTTTGTTTTTCAGAAAGCGAATCCATTTAAACCTTCCTCTAAAGCATTTAGTACATATGTACAGAACAAATGTACTACACGCTACATCCCCGGTCAATAGTTTTGTGGACTAAAGACCCTTCAAACATTTAGGTTTGTTAATTACACTTATCCAGCTTTAACCAAGTCGTTCAATTGCTTAGCTAATCTAGATTTTCGCCGAGCTGCATTCCCTTTATGAACCACTCCTTTTTGAGCAGCTTTATCTAAACTTTTTTCAGCAGCCATTACCGCTTTTTTTGCGTCGTCGAAATTGCCATCTTTAATTAAAATTCGAGCTTTTTTTACATAGTTTCTAGTCTGAGTGAGTATAGGAGCCTTCCTTTTTCTCCTGTTCTCACTAACCCTAGTTGATTTGGCACTTGGCACTTGAAACCTCCCACTCACTTTTTATCTAGTAGTATTTTACACCATTAATTCAATTATTTGTTGGAAACACTAGCGCTAATTCTTTTAACAGAAATCACTCCGCCTATTGATTCCAGCTTGGAACAAAGCCTACTTAATTGATCTATACCATTAATATACACCGTCAAGGAAATAATACTCAAATCTTCTACTTCTTCAGAAATACACGATGCTATATTTACCTTTTCACCAGAAACTAAAGATGTTATATCCCTCAAAAGACCCACCCTATCCCATGCTTCTATTTTTATTCTTACTGGATAATAAACTTGCGATTTGCCCCAACTTACATCTATCAATTTTTCCACATCTTCTCTTTCAGGATTAGAGCAACCATACCTATGGATTGTAACGCCTCTATTTCGAGTCATATACCCTACTATTTCGTCTCCATGTATCGGCCTGCAGCACTTACCCATTCTTGTTAACAAATCACCCGCCCCAACAATCTCAACATTTGGCAATGAGACCTTTTCAGGTAATAATTTCATCACTTTATTATTTGAACTTAATGAAATTTCGTTCGTAGCTAACGCCTTAACAACATCTTGTATAGTTAAATCCCCATTCCCCAAAGAAACCATAAATTCATCTACCGTGGAAAACCCAACTAGTTCAGCTATTTGCTGATCCTGCAAACCAGTGCCTAACCTCTGAAGTTGTTTATAAAAAATATCT
>MDTE01131808.1_pt1 | contig 25092 bp, 25 predicted proteins | sample 811231 | NCBI WGS metagenome assembly MDTE01 (sample SAMN05326651, study PRJNA326480) | marine metagenome | isolation source: seawater | place: Indian Ocean: Red Sea | collected 2010 | reverse complement strand
GATGATGATTTCATCTTTGGAAGCTCAGACTACTGCTACTGATTTTACTACAAATGATTGTAATGGTGTAACCCATAATTTGTTTGACTCTTTAGATGCAGGTAATATTATTGTTATTGCTTGGGTTATGCCTTGTGGACCATGTGCTACATATACTATTCCTGCATATTCAGCTGCTCAAGATTTTATGTCATCTAATCCTGCAGATATTGACTTTTATTTAGTAGATGATTATGCAAATACTTCATGTGCGTCATTAATAAATTGGGGGAATGTCAATGGAATGCCATTAAATACTGCATTTTCTTCTTCTGATATTAGTATGAGTGACTATGGGATGAATGGAATGCCAAAAGTAGTTGTTTTAGCTGGTGAAGATCACACGGTTTTCTATAATGATAGAGACGATAAAATTAACTATACTGGAGTTTATGATGCATTAACTAATGCATATGGAAACCTATCATCTCTAGATGAAAAAAAAAATAGTTTTTCGTTCAAATTATTAGGTGATCAAAAAAATAAGCTTCTAAAAATACAAATGAACACTATCAGTAAAAATGATTTTTCTTTTACTGTACTAGATATTTCCGGAAAAAGCATCCTTAATTTTACCGAACAAGTATATTCTTCAAATTTAATTAAAGAGATAGATTTAAGTCATGTTGAATCTGGGATTTATTTCATAAGCATCTCATCCGAAACAGAAAATAAATCTCTTAAATTTATTTTGAATTGATAATTATTTTTCAATTAACTTATTTAATATTTCTATTGCAGAATTAGCTATAACGGTTCCAGGGCCAAATATACCACTAACTCCAGTGTTAAAAAGGAATTCATAATCTTGTTTTGGTATAACTCCTCCAGCTACAACTAGAATATCCTCTCTTTTATACTTTTTTAGTTGATTAATAACCTTTGGGATCAAAGTTTTATGTCCAGCAGCAAGAGAAGATACTCCCAAAATATGTACATCGTTTTCTACAGCTTGCTTAACTACTTCTTCAGGAGTTTGAAAAAGAGATCCAATATCTACATCAAATCCTAAATCTGCAAATGATGTTGCTACAACTTTTGCGCCTCTATCATGGCCATCCTGTCCCATTTTAGCAATCATAATTCTAGGTCGTCTTCCATAAATATCCGAAAACTTGTCTGATAATTTTAATGCCTTTTCAAACATATCATTATTTTTAATCTCCATTTTATATACTCCTGATATTGTATTATGTTTAGCTTTATATCTACCAAACTCACTTTCAATTGCTGACGAAATTTCGCCTAAAGTGGCTCTAGATAACGCAGCTTCAATTGCAAGTTCTAAAAGATTAGATTCTTTCTTATTTTTACAACTATCTGCTATTTTAGTTAAAATTTCATTGATTTTAACTTTATCTCTATTTTTTTTAACTTTATTTATATTTTTTATTTGAGAAGATCTAACATTTTCGTTATTTATTTCAAGTATATTGAACTCGTTATCATTTTCTGATACAATGTTGGTATTTACTCCTACAATTAAATCTTGATTGCTATCTATTCTTGCTTGTTTTTTAGCAGCTGATTGCTCAATTCTTATCTTAGGAATGCCACTTTCAATTGCTTTAGCCATTCCTCCTAGATCTTCAATTTCTTTAATTAGTTTCCAAGCTTTTTCTGCAATTTGATGGGTTAATGATTCTAGATAATATGATCCTCCTAACGGGTCAACTGAAGAACAAATATCTGTTTCTTTTTGAAGATAAATCTGTGTGTCTCTTGCTATTTTTGCAGAAAATTCACTAGGCAATGCAATTGCTTCATCAAGTGCATTTGTGTGTAAGCTTTGTGTTCCCCCCATAACTGATGCCATTGCTTCAATTGATGTTCTGGTTATATTATTGTATGGATCTTGTTCTGTTAAGCTCCATCCACTTGTTTGACAATGTGTTCTCAAGGAAAGAGATTTGGGGTTTTTTGGATTGAATTGAGCAACTATTTTTGCCCATAACATTCTAGCAGCTCTCATTTTTGCAATTTCCATATAAAAATTCATTCCAATTCCCCAGAAAAAGGATATTCTTGGAGCAAATGCATCAATTTCTATACCAGCTTTTAACCCTGTTCTGATGTATTCTAAACCATCAGCTAATGTATATGCTAATTCAATATCGGCTGTAGCTCCAGCTTCTTGCATATGATATCCTGAAACAGAAATGCAGTTAAACTTTGGCATTTTTCTTGATGTGAATTCAAAAATATCAGATATTATTCTCATCGAATCTTTTGGTGGATAAATGTAAGTATTCCTTACCATGAATTCTTTTAATATATCATTTTGAATTGTACCGCTTAATTTATTTAATGCTATATTGTTTTCAATTGCTGTGGCTATATAAAAGGCAAGTATTGGGATTACTGCTCCATTCATTGTCATTGAAACAGACATTTTATCTAATGGGATACCATTAAACAAGGTTTTCATATCTTCAATGGTGTCAATTGCTACACCAGCCATGCCAACATCTCCTATTACTCTTGGGTGATCAGAATCATAACCTCTGTGTGTAGCTAGATCAAATGCAACAGATAATCCTTTTTGTCCAGCAGCTAAATTTTTTCTGTAAAAGTTATTTGATTCTTTAGCTGTTGAAAAACCAGCATATTGTCTTATCGTCCATGGCTTTGTAACATACATTGTAGAATAAGGACCTCTTAAGTAAGGAGGAATGCCTGATACATAATTTAAATGTTGAAGAGTACTAATGTCGTGCTTGTAATATCTTTGTTTACATTTGATATTCTCTGGGCTTTTCCATTTAATACTTGTTTCTTTGGGTATTGAATCAATATTTTTAATATTGTATTCCTTTAGTAATTCTGTAATTAAGTGGTTAATAAAATAAGACCCATTTGTTGCGTCAATTGTACGGTCAAGATAACTTTCTTTTCTTAAAATATTTTGTTGATTTCTAGATATTCTTTTTGAAAATGTATTAGAATTTTCATATCCAGAATTATATTGAGATAGCATTATTGCGTTAGCTCCGCCAAAAATCGCTGCCATACATCTAATTGAACTTCTGATAATATTGTTGTGCGAGTTATTTTTTTTTACATTTTTAGTATTCTCAGTTGCAAAAATAAATGGGTTTTTACCGGTTTTGTATTTCCAAAGTATCCTAAATGCTTTAAGTTTTGCTATCTCTAGAAAAAAATTATCTCCAATATCAAATTGAAACTGATTGTCAGACTTACTTTTTAATCCAATTGATAATGCACTTTTGATTTGCTCTTTTATAGATCCACTTGCTTTTATAGTACCTGAGTAATCTGGAATATTTGAATTTATTGTGTTATGAAGTGATCCTTTTGCTTTATTTTTTTTTAAAAATTGTGTCCAATCTTCTAAAAATTTATCTGAATAATTTATAAAGTCAATTCGAATATGTTCAGTAGAGATGTTTTTTAGTAGAATATCCAAATTGTTGGGGTTAGAAAAGCAAATTCCACTTACATCATTATTAAGTGCAATTAAAGCATCCTTGTTAGCTTCTGTAGCATTTGATGCATCGATTAACTCATAACTATGCCATTCGTCTGGAAATTCAATAGTCCAATCAATAATCTTGTCATCAGAGTGATATACAGGCTCTATTTTAATTCCTGAAATATCAGAAAATAAACTTTTATAATCTGTATTGACTAGATCACTATTAACTTTTTCTATCCAATCTTCTTTTGAGTTTGATGGAAAAATTTCACTTAATTTATTCACTTTCTTTTTTTTCTAGTATAAAAACTTGTTCATTTGGTTTTGTCATGTGATATTTTTCTCTTGCAACTCTAATTTGGGTTTCTTTATCATTTTTTAAATTATATTCAAGCGTGCTATCATTAGAAATTTTCTCTTTAAGATTTTTTTTTAGATTTTCAAGTTCTAAGTTTCTTTGTTTGAGCTTTTGTTGTTTTATAATATTATAATCATCAAAAAAAATAATCCAGATAGAAAAAAGAAATATTGTTATAAAATACTTGTTCTTTATTTGATTAGGAATTTTGTCAAATACTTTTCTTAGAAGATTCATATTACAAATATAATCACTTGATAGAAATTATATTTATATACACATAGATTTTTCATTATTGGCCAATAATGAATAATGTAGGTTTTTTGTTTAAGTTAGTTTTAGTTTTTTTCCACTCGCCTATAGTCATAGTTTTAATATACTGATCTTTTAGTGAAAGATTTGAAGCTAAACATAGTTTTGTGTCGTTTTTGCAATTTTTTAAGACACTCTCAAATAACTGGTTGTTTCTGTATGGGGTTTCTATAAAGAGATGTGTTTGATTTTCTTTTAGTACTTTATCTTCAATTAGTTTAATCTTTTTTGTTCTGCTTTTTTTGTCAATTGGTAGATAGCCACAGAAAGAGAAATTTTGACCATTTAGTCCAGAAGCCATTAACGCTAGAAATATTGAAGATGGTCCTACTAGCGGTACTACTTCAAAATTATATTTATGAGCGGAAGCAACAATTTGAGAGCCTGGGTCGGCAATACAAGGTAGTCCTGCGTCTGAAATTACTCCTATATCTGTATTATTTAGTAAGAGAGGAAGAATTTCTTCAGATATATTGAGATTGTTATGTTTTCCAAATGAAAAAAAAGATATAGTGTCAATGTTCTTTGATTTATTAATATTTAAAATAAATCTTCTTGCATTTCTTATATTTTCTACAACATAAGTATCAATTTTATTTATTGCATCAAACACCGGTTTTGTTAGTGTTTTTTTTACATCTCCTCCAATTGTTGATGGAATAAGATAGATTTTTCCTTTATTCAATTTTCTTAATTATTTCTTCGCAAGCTATCTCTAATAGTTTAAAAACATTTTCAAATCCTTTATCTCCACCGTAATATGGGTCAGGAACCGATTCATAACTTCCAGGTCTTACTTCATTAAGAATCATTTTGATTTTATTTCTGTGTTCTTTTGTTTGTGCTAATGAAACTAAATGGCTATAGTTACTTTTGTCCATTGCATAAATTATATCATACTTGCTAAAGTCATTTTTGCAGAATTGTCTTGCAACTTGTTGTGTGATATTGATGTTATATTCATTTGCAATTTGTATTGCTCTAGTGTCGGGTGAATTTCCAATATGATACCCTGCTATTCCAGCGGAATCTACTTTGATATTTTCTATGTTTTTAGTTTTGTTTTTAAGAATTCCTTCTGCTAAAGGAGATCGGCAAATATTTCCTAAACAGACCATTAGAATTTTCATTTTGTTATGAAAGAGTTAGTTTTTTTTCAATATCAGAAATGTATCCTTTAAATCGTTTATCTGTATCCGCTAAATTATTTACTGTTTTACATGCGTGCAAGACAGTTGCATGATCTTTGTTTCCACAATGTTTACCTATCATTGCCAAAGAGTTTTTTGTCATTTGTTTGGAAAAATACATGGCTAGTTGTCTGCACTGAACAATTTCTCTTTTTCTTGTTTTTGACTTCATTATTTCAATAGGAATATCAAAATAATCACAGATAACTTTTTGAATAAAATCTATAGATACTTCTCTAACTGTATTTTTAACAAATTTATCTAGCATATTTTTTGCAAGATCTATAGTTATTTCTTTTTTATTTAAAGATGATTGAGCTAACAATGAGATTAATGCTCCTTCAAGTTCTCTTACGTTTGTGGTAATTGAATAAGCAATGTATTCGATTACTTCATAAGGAATCTCAATTCCATCTTGTTTAATTTTCTTTTTTAGTATCGCAAGTCTAGTTTCTAAATCAGGAGATTGTAGGTCAGCAGAAAGTCCCCACTTAAATCTAGATAATAATCTTTGTTCCATTCCAACTATGTCTACAGGAGCTTTGTCAGATGTAAGAATTACTTGTTTTTTATTTTGATGAAGATGATTAAAGATATGGAAGAATACATCCTGAGTTTTTTCTTTTCCAGATAAAAATTGAACATCATCAATTATTAAAACATCTATTGATTGATAAAAGTGTACAAAATCATTTTTTTTGTTATCCATTATTGAATCAACAAATTGAGTCTGAAATTTATCAGCTGATACATAAAGGACTGTTTTGTCAGGGTGATTATTTTTTACTTCTATTCCTATTGCATTTGCTAGATGAGTTTTTCCAAGTCCGCCTGCTCCATATATAAATAGCGGATTAAATGAAGTTCCTCCAGGGTTTTGTGATACTGCAAATCCTGCAGATCTAGCTAGTCTATTGCAATCTCCTTCAACAAAAGAATCAAAAGTATAAGATTCATTTAATTGAGGATTAATATTTATTTTTTGTAAGCCTGGAATTATAAAAGGGTTTCTAATTGCGGAGCTACTTCCCATATCCATTGGAATAGTTATTGGGTCATTAGTTAAGCTAGCTTGTCCTGAGCTAGGTACTTTGGTAATGTATGGTTTTGTGGATGATGGATTATCTAAAAGAATATTGTATTCAAGTTTGGCATCTTTTCCAAGTTCTCTTTTAAGAGCTTTTTTAATTAATGTGATGTAGTTGTTTTCAATCCATTCGTAAAAAAATTGACTAGGTACTTGAATTGTAAGAATTTGTTTGTTAATTGCTACGGCTTTAATAGGTTTGAACCATGTTTTGAAATTTTGAGCTGTGACATTGTCTCTTATTATATTTAGGCAGTTGTCCCAAACTTCTTGATAACTTTTTTCCAGCATTTTTGTCGTTCTTGTTTGCAGTTTAATAAGTAATGTTTTGTTTTTTTGTTTTAGCAAATATGAAAAAGATATTGTTAATATAAAAGAAAAAATAGACTTGACTTTAAACTTTTTTTTACAGTTGAATTTTTCTAGATTAAGATTTTTTATTATTTTAAATAAAAAACGAATAATTAACCATTATTATACTTTTTTTTAACGAATATTGAACTATTTAAATCTTTTGTTTTAACACCATTTTGTCTAAAAATAAAATCTATTCTGCCAAGATTAATTCCCGCCCAACCAACTTGATTTATTAAAACATCTTTGTTTATTTTATTCTTAATAAGTATAGGTTTTTCTAAAAACGTATGAGTGTGCCCGCCGATAATAACATCAATATTTTTTGTTTTTTTCGCAATCTCAATATCTGATATTTTGTTTGTATCATATTTTAATCCTAAATGCGATAAACAAACAACTAAATTACATTTTTCTTTATCTTTTAGAAGTGAGCTATAATAATTGGCATTTCTTATCGGATCTTTATAAACTATACCATCATATAATTTTTCTGGCACTAATCCTTCAAGTTCTATTCCAAGACCAAAAACACCTATCCTTATGTTGTCTTTAACAAATACTCTATATTTTTTAATCTTATTTTTAAGTAAAGTATTATTAAAATCATAGTTAGAATTTATTAAATCAAATGAAGCATGTTTTAATTGTTTATTTAGTCCTTCTATTCCATTATCAAAATCATGGTTGCCTAATGTCACTGCATCATATTTCATCCTACTCATTAACTTATACTCAACTTCACCACCAAAAAAATTAAAATATGGTGTTCCTTGAAAAATATCTCCTGCATCAAGAAGTAATACATTTCTATTTTCTTTTCTTATATCTTTAATTAATTGTGCTCTTTGAGCCATTCCACCAAACCCTTTATACTTGCCATTATTAACTGGAAAAATATGACTGTGAGTATCATTAGTATGCAAGATTGTCAGTTCAGTATTTCTATCTTTAGAGAATAAAATATTTGGTGCCATTGATAATCCAATAATACCAAGGCTACTATTTTTAATAAATTTCCTTCTATTTTTCATTTACTATAATTCTATTATCTAATTCTATGTTTAATGTATCTTTTCTACTACAATAATCTAAAATTGCATCTCTAAGTTTAGTTCCAATTTTTTTTTGTTTAATATTTTTTAAAAAAAACATATCGTCACCTCCGTTGGCTAAATAATCAGTTGTTAAAATTTTGATTTTATTTTTTTTATTTAAATCAAAATTAGTTTTGTAATCAATTAATTTCCCATATTTATCTAATATAATTTCTGCGCCAAAGAATGGTTCTCCATTTTTACTTACAATGTATTCAATTATTTTTTTGAAAACTTCTTTATCTACTTCTATTACAACTAATTCATTTTCAAATGGCATTAACTCATATATTTTGCCTACTGTAATTGGTCCTTTGTCAATTTCTGTTCTTAGCCCTCCATTGTTCATTATGCAAAAATCTACATCAGCATAATCAAGACATAAATCAACTACAAAGTTTCCTAATCGACTTTGAGGTTTTTTTTTCTTTAAGTTAGTTGCGGTGTAGCATAATATTCTATTCATTTCCTTTTCAATTTTATTTTTGTACGGATATACTATGTTTAAAATTGAAGTGTCTACTGAGCTATTAATTGACAAAACATGATTATTGGAGCTTTTAACTATATAATTTGTTTTACAGCTTAAAAGTAAAAACAAGCAAGTTAATGATATTATATATTTTGTTTTCATATTTTTTTCAATAATACAATATTTATACTATTTCTATATATTTGTTAAATGTATTCTTTCGAAACAAATATACGAGTGAGATATGCAGAAACTGATCAGATGAAGTATGTATATTATGGTGCATATTGTCAATATTATGAAATTGGACGTGTTGAACTAATCAGGTCTTTAGGTGTTTCTTACAGAAGCTTAGAAATACAAGGTTTTTTAATGCCTGTTAAAAGTTTAAGAATTGAATATAAGAAACCTGCTTTTTATGATGATTTGCTAACTATTGAGACGTCTATAAATAAAATTCCAAAAACAAGTTTAGTGTTTTACACCAAAATTTATAATCAAGCTAATGATTTAATTAATGTTGGTCAGGCAGAGTTAGTTTTTGTGGATAAATCAAAAAATAAAGTTTGTTTAGCTCCTCAAAATTTAATTGAAAAAATACAGACTAAAATTATCTCTTCTGCGTAATTCTTTGAAGTACAAGATTTATGGTTTTGTCAATAATTTTTTGGTAGTCTTTACTATATTTTCCTTGAATTCTGTTGCCAATTAATGCACATATTGTAAGTGCGTTATGTCCAAGAGATCTAGCAAGAAAATATAATGCAGAAGTTTCCATTTCAAAATTTGAAATTTTGTTTTGATTAAATTTAAATGACGATAGTATTTGATTTAGATCATTAATTTTATTTTTCATTCTTAAAGATCTTCCTTGAGGGCCATAAAAACCAGCGGCTGTAGCGGTAATACCGTAGGGAAGATCGTTAAAAAGATTATAAAGATGAGAAGAAGATTTTATAAAATATGGTTTCGATAATTCATTAGGCCAATTAGTAAAATTTAGAAAACTTTCTAACATTTCGACTTCCAACAGTTCAGTATTTTTATAGAAATGAGCTAAGTTATCAAGGCCAATTGCATATTTAGAAACTAAAATAGTATCAACGTTTAGATTTTTTTGAAGAGATCCTGAGGTCCCAATTCTAATAAAGTTTAATTTTTTTTTGATTTTATTAATAGTTCGTGTTTTCAAATTTATATTTACCAATGCGTCAAGTTCATTAATAACGATATCAATATTATCAGTTCCAATTCCAGTTGAAATTACACTAATCATCTTATTTTTAAAAAAACCAGTATGTGTGACAAATTCTCTGTGTTGTTCTTTGAAAATAATTTTATCAAATTTGTTTGAAACTAAATCAACTCTTCCAGGATCTCCTACTAAAATAATATTATCAGAGATCATATCTTTACTCAAATTTAAATGATAAATTCGATCATTATTTAGTATAAGTTCAGTGTCAGCAATTTTATTCATATAAATATGTAATTTTGCATCAAAAATATATAAATATAACCAACAATGTTAGCAAATAAAATATTAGTTCCAATTGGTTTTTCAAAACAATCAATTATTGCACTTGAACAAGCAATTAACTTAGCTAAAATAAAAAAATCTGATATTGTTCTTCTGTCAGTTTTAAAAGAACAAAGTATAATACAATCCTTATTCTATGATGATATATCTGATGATCTTAAAAAGAAAGTCAAGCAAAAACTTGATCAAATAGCTTCAGATTATTCTGATAAATCTGGTGTAAAGATTGACACAATGGTGTCGAAGGGAAAAATATATGAACAAATTAATGATGTTGCGGAAATGATATCTGCTGATTTAATTGTTATGGGGACTAATGGGTCAAAAGGAAGTAATAGTACGATTATTGGATCAAATGCAGAAAAAGTCGTGAGATTATCAAAATGCCCTGTAGTTACAATCAAAGGAGATCAACATAGATATGGCTGTGAAAATATTATTTTGCCAATTGCTCTTGAAAAACAAACGAAAGAAAAAGTTACATATGCTCTTGAGTATGCTAGATACTGGAAGTCCACTATTCGAGTAGTATCTGTTGTATTAGAAGATAGTAGTGAAATAAGAGATAAGTTAATTAGGAATTTAAAACAAGTAAATGATTTTATTACAAAAGCTGGTGTTAAATGTTCATCAGAATTAGTTGAAGGTGAAAAAAAACAAACCTTAGGTAACTTTATTTTAGACTATGGAAAAAAATATAATGCTGACTTGATTATGATTATGACTAAAAAAGAAGAATTGACATTGTCAAACAATATAAGTGTAACTGCAAGATATATAATCAATAATGCCGATGTTCCTGTAATGTCAATAAGGCCTACAAAATCTAAATTTATCACTGCTCCAACTACTTCTTTTTGATGGATATTGTTGAAAAATTAAATACTCTTTGCATTGATAAACACGTAACTATTGCAACCTCTGAAAGTTGTACAGCAGGAAGTATTGCTTCAAAAATTTGTTCTGTTTCTGGCTCCTCATTTTTTTTTGCTGGTGGAATTATCGCTTATCAAAATCGTATCAAAGAAAATTTGTTAACTATACCTAATAAGATTTTAAATCAAAGCGATGCTGTTTCAGCAACTGTCGCTGAAAAGATGGCATATAATACTAGAGTTAAATTTGGAGTTGATTTTTGTATATCTTCAACAGGTTTTGCAGGTCCAAATGGAGGTAACGCAGATTTTCCTGTGGGTACAATTTTTTTGGGAATTTCATCTATTGAAAAAACTATTTCTAAAAGACTTAATATATTGTCCTCTAAGAGATCTGATTTTATGCTTCAAGCTGTAAACTCTGCATTGAGTTTTTTATATGATGAAATAAAAAAACAAAGATTAAAATAAATATATTTGTTTTAAGATTGTATATTTGCGATCCCAAAAAATAGAATATGTCAAAAATTTGTCAAATTACAGGAAAAAAAGTTATGGTAGGAAACAATGTTTCACATGCTAATAACAAAACTAAAAGAAAGTTTTACCCTAATTTACAAACAAAGAAATTTTTTGTGCCTGAAACTGGAGAAACAATAGTTTTAAAGGTATCAGCAAATGCTCTTAGAACAATTAATAAAAAAGGAATAGCTTCTGTTCTAGCGAAGGCTAAGGCTAATGGAAATGTTCTGGTTTAGTTAGTGTTTTATCATTTTTTTTAAAAACTTATTATATTTGAATACAATATTAAAAATAATTGTATGAAAAAAATATCAAAAAATTATCTTGCTGTATTTATGCTTGCTTGTATTCTCGTTTCCTGTGAAAAAGAAGAAGAAAGTAGTGTGCCTTTAGTATATGGTTGTACTTCTGAGACTGCTATGAATTATGTTTCAGGTGCAAATACTGATGATGGTAGTTGTATTTATGCTCATGAAATAGCTCAAGGAACATGGAATATAAACCCAGATTGCGAAGAATATACAATACCTGTAATTGGTACAACTATCTCTTTAAATGATCAGCTACCACCAACCGTTGACGTTCAAGCTGGAGATGGTAACATTCTATACATAGATATTAATGATTCACAAATTGAAGGTTCTATTGATAATAGTGGTAATATAATAGTTCAAAAACAAACAGTTTCTATTGGAGATATGGGTTTTGGTCCTATGGATGTTGATGTCGAAGGTAGTGGAGTTATTACTTCACCTACAAATGGTAATATGAATTTAACATATACTTTTGAAATTGAAACTATTCCACTTTTTCCAATTACAGAATCTTTAGACTGCTCAATTGGCTTAACTAAATAGTTTGAGATTTCCTGTGAGATTTGTCTGTCTAGTTTGTCTTTTATACTCTTCCTTTATTTCTAGATCTGAAGAGCTTACTAGAAAAGATAGTTTAAGAGGTTTTCTATCTGATATTAGATCATGTTACGATGTAAATTATTACGATTTAAAAATTTCTGTAGATGATATAGATAAGGCTCTTGAAAAATCATCTAATGAGATATATTTCACAGCTCTTTCTGATTTTAGCTGGATTCAAGTTGATTTAGCAGCTAATATGGAGATCGTTTCTATTTATTTTGAAGGAAAAAAAATAGAATTTTCTAGAGAATATGATGCTGTTTATGTTTATTTCAATAGATTGATTGAAAAAGGTGAAAAAACTAAAATTTTGATTAACTATTATGGCTATCCTAAAGAGGCCGTCAATCCTCCTTGGGATGGAGGTTTTGTATGGGAAAAAGATATAAACCAAAACTCATGGATTGGTGTTTCTTGTCAAGGATCAGGAGCAAGTTTGTGGTGGCCATGTAAAGATCACCAGTCAGATAAGCCTGATAGTATGAAAATTACTATTTCAGCTAGATATCCTCTAAAAATAATTTCAAACGGTAATCAAGTAAATGATTCTTCGTACTGGGATAATTATTTTAATTGTTGGATGAATTCAACAGAGTGGTTTGTTTCCTATCCAATAAACACTTATAATGTAACATTAAATATAGGTAATTACGTTCAATTAAAAGATATTTATGTTTCAGAAGAAGATACCTTAAATTTAGATTACTATGTTTTGGATGGAAATCAAGAAAAAGCATCTCATCATTTTAAGCAAGTAAAACCAATGTTAGCATGTTTTGAGAATTATTTTGGAAAATATCCATTTTGGGAAGATGGATATTCACTTATTGAATCTCCATATCTTGGTATGGAACACCAATCTGCAATTGCTTACGGAAATAAATATATGCCTGGTTACTTAGGAAATACCTCATATATTGATGATTTAAGCTTCGATTTTATTATTGTACATGAAACAGGACATGAATGGTGGGGAAATTCTATTACATCATTTGATATTGCTGATATGTGGATACATGAAGGATTTTGCACTTATTCAGAAGCATTGTATGTTGAGTGCCTTTATGGATACCAAAAAATGCTAAGTTACGTTAACAATCAAAAGAAAAATATTAAAAATGATAAACCAATTATTGGTCCGTATAATGTAAATCAAATGGGAAGCTCTGATATGTATGCTAAGGCATCTGTAATGCTTCATACGTTAAGATCCTTGGTAGATAATGATGATCTTTGGTTTAAGATTATTAGAGATATTAATATAGATTTCAAACATAACATAACAACAACAAAAGAAATGATTAAATATTTGTCTTTAAAGACAAATTTAGATCTCAATATTTTTTTTGAACAATATTTAAATAACAAAGAGATTCCTCAATTTGAATATAGCATTGAAAAGCAAGGTAAAAATGTCACATTAATTTGTAAGTGGAATGCAATAGAACACTTTGATATGCCTATTAAAATAAATACAGGTCAAGATGATTTTTGGATATATCCTACAACTGAGATTAGAGAGATAGATCTTGGTAGCTTTGATTTAAATTCATTTAAAATTAGACAAGATTTGTTTTTGATTGATATTAAAAAGACATAAAATTAAATATATCACTTTTTTTTTTAATTTTGCATTTCTAAATTTGGAATAATGGCAAAAAAAGGAAATAGAATTCAGGTTATTTTAGAATGTACTGAGCACAAAGCCAGCGGGCTTCCAGGGATGTCACGATATGTTACAACAAAAAACAAAAAGAATACTCCTGATAGACTTGAATTGAAAAAATACAACCCTGTTCTTAAAAAAATGACAATTCATAAACAAATAAAATAATATGGCTAAAAAAACAGTAGCATCATTACAAAAAAAAGGAGCTAAATCTTTTACTAAAGCTGTTAAGTTAGTAAAATCAAAGAGCGGTTCTTATTCATTTAGAAGCGAAATAGTTCCAAAGGACAAAGTTCAAGAATTTTTCTCTAAGAAATAAAATGTTTTAATATCATTACAAAAGCTTCTTTCTTAAATTGAAAGGAGCTTTTTTATTTAACTATACTTATTATCATGGGAATTTTTAAAAAAGTACAAAATATATTTCAAAATAAAAACGAAAAAACAAACTTATCTGAACAAGAAGTTCAAAAAGAAAAAAATACTATTACTTCTAATAACGAAGATAAGTTAAGTAAGAGTTTAAAGAAAACGAAAGAAAGTTTTTTTGGTAAATTAGCAAAAAAAATATCAGGTAAAAATAGCATTGATGAAGCAGATTTGGATGATATTGAAGAAGTTTTAATTAATTCCGACATAGGCGTAGATACAACACTGAAAATTATTGAAAAATTAGAATCTCGTGTTCATGAAGAAAAATATATGAACGTTAATGAGTTGTACAATTTTTTAAAAGAAGAAATGTTGTTATTTATGCATGATTACGTAGAAGAGGATTGCATAAGAGAAGAACCTTATGTCATTATGGTAGTTGGAGTAAATGGTGTTGGTAAAACAACTTCAATAGGAAAATTAGCAAATAGATTTAAAAAACAAGGTAAAAATGTAACTTTAGGTGCAGCTGATACCTTTAGAGCTGCTGCAGTTGATCAGCTAGTTTTATGGGCTGAAAAAACTCAAGTTGATATAATTAAGCAAGACATGGGATCTGATCCAGCTTCTGTTGCGTTTGACACTTTACAATCTGCTAAGTCATCAAAATCTGATGTAGTGATTATAGACACTGCTGGAAGATTACATAATAATGTTAATTTAATGCGCGAATTGTCTAAAATTAAAAATGTGATGAGTAAGGTAATTCAGAATGCTCCTCACGAAGTTATGCTAGTTTTAGACGCATCAACTGGACAAAATGCTATTGAACAAGCTAAACAGTTTATATCAGCAACTAATGTTGATTCTATTGCATTAACTAAGTTAGATGGTACAGCAAAGGGTGGAGTTGTTATTGGAATTTCTGATCAGTTTAAGATACCAGTCAAATATATTGGAGTAGGAGAGGGAGTAGATGATTTACAAGAATTTAACAAAGTTAAATTCATAGATTCTTTGTTTGATGAGAACTAAAAACAATAAAAAAAATAAGATTAATACAATTACATTAGGATGTTCTAAGAATTTGTATGATTCTGAAGTTTTAATGGGGCAACTTACTGCTAATAATATAGATTGTGTGCATGAATCTGACGATACTGATGCGAATATTGTTGTTGTAAATACATGTGGATTTATTGATAATGCTAAAGAAGAGTCTATTAATACAATTTTAGAACAAGTTGTCAGAAAAGAAAGAGGATTAATTGATAAATTATATGTTACTGGTTGTTTGTCAGAAAGATATAAAGATGATTTAAAAAAAAATATATCCAATGTTGATGATTATTTTGGAACTACTGATTTGCCAAGACTTTTAAAAGTATTAGGAGCAGACTATAAATATGAATTATTAGGTGAAAGATTAATTTCTACTCCAAAACATTATTCTTATCTAAAAATTTCTGAAGGATGTGATAGACCATGTTCTTTTTGTGCAATTCCCTTGATGAGAGGTAAACATAAATCAGTTCCAATTCAAAAATTAGTTGATGAGGCTAAATATTTAGCAGAAAATGGAGTTAAAGAATTGATTTTAATTGCTCAAGATTTAACTTTCTATGGTTTAGATTTATATAAAAAAAGATCTTTATCAAAATTATTGATTGAACTATCTTCGGTCAAAGGCATTGAATGGATAAGGCTTCATTATGCGTTTCCAACTGGATTTCCAAGAGATGTCTTGGATGTCATTAGAGAAAACAGTAAAATTTGTAATTATATAGATATTCCATTACAGCATGTTAATAATGAGATTCTTAAATCTATGAAGAGAGGTAACAATAAGAAAAAAACCAATGAATTGTTGTCAGATTTTAGAAAATTAGTTCCTGGGATTTCAATCAGGACAACCTTAATAGTAGGATATCCAGGAGAAACTAAAGAACAATTTCAAGAATTAAAAAATTGGGTCGCTGAACAGAAATTTGATAGATTAGGTGTTTTTGCTTATTCTCATGAGGAAAATACTACAGCTTATAAATTAAAGGATACTGTTAATGAAGAAGAAAAGAAAACCCGAGTAGAAGAAATTATGGATTTGCAATCTTCAATTTCTTGGGATTTAAATCAAAAAAAAGTAGGAAAAGTTTTTAGGGTTCTTTTTGATAGATTTGAATCAGGATATTTTGTTGGAAGGACAGAATTTGATAGTCCTGATGTTGATAATGAAGTGCTTGTTAGAGCTACAGAAAAATTATACATCAGAATAGGAGACTTTAAGGACGTTAAAATAACATCTGCAGATTATTTTGATTTATTTGGTGAAATTGTTACATAATTTCTTTTATTAATTTTGTAAAAAAATAAAAATGTTTGAAAATTTATCACAAAAACTTGAGAGAGCCTTTAAAACTCTAAAAGGACAGGGAAGTATTTCAGAAATAAATGTTGCACAAACCATAAAAGAAATTAGGAAAGCATTGATTTCTGCAGATGTTGATTTTAAAACTGCTAAAACCTTTACTAACAAAGTTAAAGAAAAAGCACTAGGTCAAAAAGTTTTAACCGCCATTGACCCTGGACAACTTTTAACTAAAATTATGAAGGATGAATTAGCTGAGTTAATGGGAAGTAATAATTCAGAGATTAATTTAAAAAATGGTTTAACAATAATTTTGGTTTCTGGATTACAAGGAAGTGGTAAAACAACCTTTTGTGGTAAGCTAGCTCTTCATCTGAAAACAAAAAAGAATAAACGTCCTTTATTAACTGCTTGTGATATCTATCGTCCAGCTGCAATTGATCAATTAGGAATTTTAGCTGATCAGGTTGGTGTTAATGTTTTTCAAGATAGAGAGAGTAAAAATGCTGTCAAAATTGCTCAAGATTCAATAAAGTTTGCTAAAGATAATGGATATAATGTAGTTATTATTGATACCGCAGGAAGACTTGCAGTTGATGAACAAATGATGAATGAAATTTCGGAGATTAAAAACAGTATTCAACCACAAGAAACGTTGTTTGTTGTTGATTCCATGACTGGTCAAGATGCTGTCAATACTGCAAAATCATTTAATGATAGATTAGACTTTAATGGTGTTGTACTCACAAAATTAGATGGTGATACAAGAGGTGGAGCTGCGTTAACAATTCGATCAGTTGTTGATAAACCTATAAAATTTATTGGAACTTCAGAAAAGATGAATGGATTAGATGTTTTTCATCCAGACAGAATGGCTAGTAGAATATTAGGCATGGGTGATGTTATTTCTCTTGTGGAAAGAGCCCAGCAACAATTTGATGAAGAAGAAGCTCGAAAAGTTCAAAAAAAGATTGCTAAAAATAAGTTTGGATTTGATGATTTTTTAAAACAAATTAATCAGATTAAAAAAATGGGAAACATGAAAGATTTAGTTGGAATGATTCCTGGTATGAGTAAAGCAGTTAAAAATGTTGATATAGATGATAATTCATTTAAGAGCATTGAGGCAATAATCCAATCGATGACGCAACAAGAGAGACAAAATCCAAGTTTACTTAATGGTAGTAGAAAGAAAAGAATAGCATTAGGAAGTGGTACTTCAGTTGTTGAAGTTAATCAGTTAATAAAGCAGTTTAGTCAAATGGGTAAAATGATGAAAATGATGCAAGGTGGTGGGTCTAAACAAATAATGGATATGATGAGTGGAGGGAGGTTTCCTAGAACATAAAATAAGATGAAAATATTAGACGGAAAAAAAATTTCTGAGGATATTAAGCAAGAAATTGCAAATGAGGTTAAAGATTTAATTGTAAAAGGTCATAAAAAACCTCATTTAGCTGCTATTTTAGTGGGAAATAACGGAGCTAGCATGACATATGTTAATGCTAAGATTAAAGCTTGTCAAATAGTTGGATTTGATTCAACTCTTATTCGACTTGATGAAGATGTTTCAGAAGATAAATTGCTTACAGAAATTTATAAAATAAATAATAATTCTCAAATCGATGGATTAATTGTTCAATTGCCTCTACCAAAACATATTGATGAAATTAAAGTAACTCAAGCGATAGATTCGACTAAAGATGTTGATGGTTTCCATCCTTTTAATATAGGAAATATGGTATTAAATCAGCCAACATTTTTACCAGCAACTCCTGCAGGAATTCTTGAATTACTAAGTAGATATAAAATCGAAACATCAGGTAAAAATTGTGTTATTATAGGTAGAAGTCATATCGTTGGTTCTCCGATGAGTATCTTAATGGCAAGAAATAGTAAAATTGGTAATTGTACAGTTACTTTAACTCACAGTAAAACTAAAAACTTAATAGAATTAACAAAAAAAGCAGATATTTTAATAGTAGCTCTTGGAAAATCTGAATTTGTAACTTCTGATATGATTAAAGAAGGTGTTTGTATTATAGATGTTGGTATTACAAGAGTTCCTTCAAATAAAACAAAGAGTGGATGGAAGCTTTTAGGTGATGTTAATTTCGAAGCAGTCAAAGATAAATGTTCTTATATTACCCCTGTTCCAGGTGGTGTTGGTCCTATGACTATTGCAATGCTACTTAAAAATACACTTATTTCAGTTAAGAAATAGATCTATTTTTTTTTTATATATTTGCCGCGATATGTGGGTTTCTACTCACTAGTATTAATAAATTTTTAAAACAATTATGGAAGGAACAGTAAAATGGTTTAACGGAAGTAAAGGTTATGGTTTCATCGAAGGATCTGATGGAACTGATTACTTTGCACATTTCCAAGAAATTCAAGTTGAAGGTTATAAAACACTTAAGGAAGGTGCTTCAGTCACGTTTGAACCTGGTGATGGTGAAAAAGGTCCAGTTGCCAAGCATATTGTAAATGTATAGTTAGTATTTTATAATATAAAATGAAGTGAGCTCTAATGCTCACTTTTTTTTTGTTTCATTTCTTTCTTAAGAAGGGTTATTTGATCTCTTAGTTTAGCAGCTTCCAAAAAATTTAAATCTTTAGCATGTTTGATCATTTTTTGTTTAGTTCTAGTTATCAAATTTTGTATTTCACTATCTGAATTTGGAATAATAATTTCAATGTTTTTTTGACTTTTTTTATAAGGATTCAACTGGTTTTCTATTTTGCTTTTTTTCTTTAAGATTGGTTTTGGAGTAATGTTGTTTTGTTTATTATATTGTTTTTGTTTTGTTCTTCGTCTATTTGTCTCTTCTATTGTCTTCTTCATCGAATCAGTAATTATATCAGCATACATTATTACTCTTCCGTTGATATTTCTTGCTGCTCTTCCAGATATTTGTGTTAAAGCTCTATGTGATCTCAGAAAGCCTTCTTTATCTGCATCCATAATTGCTACTAAACTTACTTCAGGAAGATCTAGCCCCTCTCTTAATAAATTTACTCCTATCAAAACGTCTATAGTTCCTTTTTTTAGTTCATCAATAATCTCTATTCTTTCCAGCGTATCAATATCTGAATGAATATATTTACATTTTATATTGAATTTGGAGAGATATTTGCTAAATTCTTCTGCCATCCTCTTAGTTAACGTAATAACTAGAGTTCTCTCATTATTTTTGGTCTGTGAATTGATTTGACTAAGTAAGTGATCAATTTGATTTTTTGAGGATTTAACTTGGATTTTAGGATCCAATAAGCCTGTTGGTCTAATAATTTGCTCAATAAAAGCACCATGACACTTTTCTAGTTCATAATCAGATGGAGTAGCGCTTACATAAATTGTCTGATTATTAATCTCCTCAAATTCTTCGAATTTTAAAGGTCTGTTGTCTAAAGCAGATGGTAATCTAAATCCGTGATCTACTAGATTGTTTTTTCTTGATTTATCACCTCCAAACATAGCTTTGATTTGTGGTAATGTTACATGACTTTCATCAATAATAGTTAAGAAATCATGTGGGAAATAATCTAGTAAACAAAATGGTCGTGTTCCTGCTTTTCTTCCATCAAAGTAACGAGAATAATTTTCAATACCTGAGCAATACCCTAACTCTTTTATCATTTCGATATCATAATTAGTTCTTTCTTTTATTCTTTTAGCTTCTACTGATAGATCTAATTTTTCAAAATAATTTATCTGATCAGACAGATCATTTTGTATATTTTCTAAAGCAATATGAACTTTATTTTTTGAAGTTACAAAGATGTTAGCTGGGAAAATTTTAACTGAATCAAGATTTTTAATTTTTTTTGAATTATTTGGATTATAAATACAAATTTCATCTATTTCATTTCCAAAAAAGTATATTTTATATGATAAATCTTCATGAGATAGATAAACTTCGACGGAGTCTCCAACAACTCTAAAATTTCCTCTTTTAAATTCGTTATTTGTCCTAGAGTATAATGCCCCTACAAGATCTGCTAAAAGTTTATGCATTATGATTTTATCTCCTACTTTTAAATGTATTGTGTTTTTATGAAAGTCATCTGGATTTCCTATTCCATAAATACAGCTGACAGATGATACTACTATTATGTCTTTTCTACCTGAAAGTAAAGAAGCTGTAGTTTTAAGCCTATATTTTTCAATTTCATCATTTATTGACAGATCTTTTTCTATATATGTTCCTGTACTTGCTATATATGCTTCAGGCTGATAATAGTCATAGTATGAAACAAAGTACTCAACCGAATTTTCTGGAAAAAACTGTTTAAACTCATTAAATAATTGAGCTGCTAATGTTTTGTTGTGACTAAGTACTAATGTAGGTTTGTTTAAATTATTTATAATATTAGCTATAGTAAAGGTCTTGCCTGATCCTGTCACTCCTAAGAGAGTTTGGTACTTAATTTTGTTATTTATTCCATTTTCTAATTGCTTAATCGCTTCAGGCTGATCGCCGGTAGGGGCAAAATTAGATTCTAATTGAAAAAGCATTATAGATTATTTATAGCATCAATTTTTTTCTTGTAATCTTCAATTTTGTTTTTCAAATTGATAATTTTTTGATTTGTTTCTTGTAACAATTTTGCTGTATCTTGATTAGTTTTAAAAAATGAGATATTATTTTCGTACTGGATAATTTCGTCTTCAATCAATTGTATTTTTTGAATTAGAGATTTTTTTTCATCTAAAATTGCTGATTTGTTATTTTTTAATAATTCAATCTTATCGATAAAAGCCTCTTTTTCAATTATCTTAGAATCAACCCCTATTTTTTTATATAATTGTTTAGTTAATTTAGTAAAGTCATTATTCATTGCTTTATCTCCACCTGTAACTTGCCCAACATGTATCCATTCTTTTGTGTATCTCTTTAAAATTTTAATAGTATCATCTTTTGTTTTTTTATCTATCTCTAAAGATTTGAGACGTTCTAGTATATTAAGTTTGGTATTTAACTTTTTATTTTTAATTTTTTGTTGTTCTTTAAAATACTTGTTTTTTTCTTTGAAAAAATGATTACATGTATTATTAAATCTTTTCCAAACATCTTTTGAATTATTAGAAAATGTATAACCAATTTTACTCCATTCTTTTTGAAGATTGATAATTTTTTTGGATGTTTCTTTCCAGTCTTTAGAATCTTTTAAGGCTTCTACTTCTATACAGAGATTTAATTTTTTTTCTAATTTTTTCTGATTTTCATTTTTTCTTAATTTGTAAAATAAATTTTTTGAATTATAAAAATTAGATAAGCTTTTTCTGAAGATTTTCCATGATTTCTTATTATTTTCAAAATTTAGCTTTCCAATTTCTTTCCATTTAACTTCTAGATCTTGGCACTTTTTTGTTGCATCCTGCCATGATTCATGCGTTGGATTTATCGAGCTACTAAGTTTGTCGATGTCATTACAAATCGTTTTTTTTTGATTAAACTTTACTAAATCTTCTTTTTTTTTAGTTAAAAAAAAGTCATTTCTTTTTTTATTTAACTCTTTTGTTATCTTCTTGAATCTATCCCATACCTCATCTCTAAGTTCTTTTTTAACAGGTCCAATAGTTTTCCAGTAATTATGTAACTCTTGCAGTTTTAGATGTATTTTATTGATTGATTTTTCATTAAATAACTCTTCTGCTTGCAAACAAATTTTTATTTTTTGATCATAATTTTTTTTAAAATCAATATCTCTTAGTTCATTGTTAATTTTTATAAAATCATAAAACAATTCTACTTTATGATTATATGATTTCCATATATGATCAGATTTTGCAATAGGTACATGGCCAACTTCTCTCCAACTTTTTTGAATAGTCTTGAATTTTTCAAATGTAATTTTTAAGGATTCTTCTTCTTTAAGTAATGCGTCTATCTCACTTAACAATTTTTCTTTAAAAACTAAATTTTTCTTTTCTTCTCTTTCTTTTTTATCTCGAATTTTTTTTCTTTCATCTTTAAACTCATTTAATGCTGTTTTAAACAAACTTTCAATTCTATCAAGTTCCTTAGATTTTTCATCATTTTCACAGTTTTTTTTGATTTCATTTGAAAGCTTTGAATAAAAAATAGACTTTAGGTCATTTACATTCTTTATTACTAATAACGGGTTGTTAGTTTCAATAAGATTTTTTATTTCTACAATTATTTCTTCTAATGATAGATTTTGGTAATCTAAAATTACATCTGTTTCACTGTTTGATAAGTTATCTTTTTCCACAAATTGTTATTTATAAACAAATTTACAAAATTATTCATTAGTTATTTCACTCCAAATCTTCCAACTTTCTTCAGCTTGTATTTTCAGCATCTCTTCACCATTTTTAATGTGACAATTTTTTTTAATTCCTTGCTTTAAAAATTTTGATATTTTAGGATTATAATTAAGATCATACAATATATGTTTATTGTTAAGAAATTCATATGGAATTTCAGGTAATTTGTTAATCATATTTTTTGACCCAAGTGGAGTAGTATTAATTATAAAATGAGTGTTTTTTATATCATTTCTTGTCAAATCTGAATAAGTAAATTCTCCAGATCTAGTAACAGTTTTATATTTAATGTTAAATTTATTTAATCCATATTTCACAGCTTTTGCTGCACCTCCATCTCCTAAAATTAATGCGCTTTTTTCTTCTTTTATTAATGGTTTTATGCTGTTTTTAAATCCTATATAATCTGTATTAAAACCAATTTTTTTTCCCTTTAAAAATAATATTGTATTAACTGCTCCAATTTCTTTTGCATTCATGCTCAAATCATCTAGGTATTTAATTATTGATTCTTTATAAGGAATTGTAACATTTAAACCTATTAAATTATTATTTTTAAACACTGTTTTAACTTCTTCAATATTTCTTATCTCAAAATTTAAATACTGTGTGTTAACGATGTTCTCATTAATGAATTTAGCTTTAAAATATTTTTTTGAGAAAGAATTAGCTAAATTTTTACCAATTAGTCCAAATGTTTTCATTTTGAATTTTTACTGCTATTTTCAAGAAAATAAACTATTAAGAAACCTAACGCAATAATGAGTATTGCAAATATACTTTCAGTGTTAAAATTGGGGACTTCTTTTTCCCATTTAATTATAATCTTTTCTCCTTCTTTCAAAATGAATTTTCCGTTTTTATCTTGTAGCCATTCAATTGGTTTTTGCCACGGCCATGTAATACTTAATGAACCTAAAATAAATCCTGTTAGTAATGCTAATGTGATATCTTTGAATTTTCTCAATATCCATGATAAAAAATGAGAAAAACTTAAAAGACCAAATATTGATCCTAATCCAAAAACAAGTAATAAAGTTAAGTTAAATCCGCTAGGGGTAAGGGATTGAACCATAAGTAATTCATAATTCCCCATCAAAATTAAAATAAAAGAACCTGAAAGACCTGGAAGCATCATGCCGCTTATTCCAATTATACCACATAAAAAAACATATAATAAGTTGCTGTTTTCACTACCTTGATTAATAAAGCTAAGAGATATAGCAATAAGTGCTCCTATGATTAAACTTGAATAAGATTTTTTGTTCCAATTATCTACTTTCTTGCCTACAAAATAAACTGAAGCAAGAATAAGTCCAAAAAAAATGCCCAAACTAAGTATCTGTGATGATCAAACAAATACTCAAGAAGGCTCGCAATACTTAACATTATAATTAAAACACCAGAAAATACACTTAAAAGAAAATACACATTGGTATATTCAGCAAATTTTTTAAAATGCAAACTAAATAGAAGTTTTAAAGCTTTTAAGTTAAAATTTTTAAGTGAATTGATTAGTTCTTCATATATGTTTGTAATTAAGGCAATAGTTCCTCCTGATACTCCAGGAATAATGTTTGCAACTCCCATTGCCATTCCTTTTAAAAATAATACAATATAGTATTTCATTTGCAGCTTTTATAACAAAGATACTAATACTAAACTTATCACTAAATATAATTGTGTAATTTTGCTCGAAAATGACACTAATAAAATCAATTTCAGGAATAAGAGGTACCGTTGGAGGTGCTGTTGGAAAATCTCTTTCTCCATTTGATATAGTTAAGTATGTTTCTTCTTTTGCAGCTTTTATAAAACTAAGCAATTCTCAATCAAAAACAATTGTTATTGGCAGAGATGCAAGATTATCTGGAGATATGGTTAATAGAATTGTTTCTGGCACATTGATGAGTCTTGGATTTGATGTGATTGATGTTGGATTATCTACAACACCAACAATTGAAGTTGCTGTAGTTTTACAAAAAGCTGACGGTGGAATTATAATTACAGCAAGTCATAATCCTATTAATTGGAATGCTCTAAAATTATTAAATTCAAATGGGGAGTTTTTGTCACAAAAAGATGGGGAGAAAATATTATCTATTGCAGAGAAAAATGAATTTATTTTTTCACAATCGCAAAATATTGGGAATTACATATTTGATAATAGTTTTAATGATAAACATATT
>MDTE01057393.1_pt1 | contig 25094 bp, 24 predicted proteins | sample 811231 | NCBI WGS metagenome assembly MDTE01 (sample SAMN05326651, study PRJNA326480) | marine metagenome | isolation source: seawater | place: Indian Ocean: Red Sea | collected 2010 | reverse complement strand
TGTGAGGAGCAATTTTCCGCTCCCGGTTATTTGAAGCCGGTAGGCATCAATGCCGTGTCGGATGACGAGCTCCCGATTTCCACCAAATAGGTCTTGACTGCTGAGTTCACGCGTCTTCGAATTACATGCCGCCACATCTGAGTCCTCTGCCTGTTGGGCGCGCCAGTGCTCGCGAAACATCGACTCAAGCAGCGATTTATCCATTTCCCCGGTCTCGCTCGTCACCCAGCTTGTTCCCCCCGGACGATTATGAATGACGTCCAGCACGCGGCTACTACGCCTGACCTATAGCGTACGGTACTGCATGTGTAAATGATAATAATAATAATTCGCAATGGAAAGGATCATTTAATACCACCCGCTATGCGAATTGTTCGTTGCTTCAGGTTTAATTACAGAGCGTTAGACAAGCCCCCCTAAATCATTCACTCAGCGATATTCACATGCTATTCGACTAGATGAGTTATTCATAAAGCAGTGCCAAATAGGGGATTGGTTTTCACTCTGGGGTTTGCGCCTTGCCATTGATCTGGTCAGCTAGGAACCGGCTCAATGCATCGTTAACCAGTTTGCTTTGTTCAATATTCACAAAATGTTTGGCGTTGGGGACCGGCAAAAATTCGGACCCGGCGATGGCGTGGTGGATCGCTTCATTTGCGGCCAATGGCGTGGACTCGTCATTCTCGCCGGCGATCACCAGTGTGGGCAGATCGATCGACGTGAGGCGATCCGTGATGTCGAGTTTCATGATCGCGCCGATACAGCTCGTATATCCCTGCACGGTTGTGGAACGGACTAGTTCGCGAATGGGGGCGATGGCCGATTCGTTTGTCGAGATGAACCCGTCCGTGAACCAGCGCTCCATGGTGCCGTCCACCAGAATGTCCATGCCCTGGGCGGTGGCAGTGTCGATGCGTTCTTGCCAGGCCGGCCAGGCCTCCTTCGGCATACGGCTCGAGGTGGCACACAGGGTCGCGGAAAGCAGAACTTCCGGATACTTGATCGCCAGCATCTGGCCGATCATGCCCCCCATGGACAGGCCAACGAAATGGACCTTTTCGAGACCGAGCGCATCGAGAAGACCGCGGGCGTCGTCGGCCAGCATATCGAGACTGTAGGGTCCGTCGGGCGCATCGCTGTCGCCATGACCCCGGGTATCAAAACGATAGACGCGATAGTCCGTTAGCACTGGCATTTGCGAATCCCACATGCGATGACTCGACGCTAGGGAATGGCTCATGACTACCACGGGACCGTCTTCGGGACCCTCCACGGTACAGTTCAACTCGATTCCGTTGGTTTTGACTTTCATCGTCATTTCCTCCCTGAGAGGCCCGCCCTGTTGCAGCCACTTGTGCAGACTCTATGCCGACCGCCGTGTCACGCCAAGATCGGTGCGATGCCAAGATTTGTGCCGCACGGCGGTAATTGTTCCAGGCCCGTGGGAAGAATACCATTCAGGAAATGTCCACGGCATGGAGGCCCCTTGGTGGCCGATCAGGCGCAGTCGAACGAAGTCACTCTTGATGCGACGGGTTTGAAATGCCCGCTGCCGGTGCTGCGGGCGCGCAAGGCGATCGGAGCATTGCCGGAGGGAGGCGAGCTCCGTGTTCTCGCAACCGACCCAAGCGCGGTTGCCGATTTCCAGGCCTTTTGCGACGCGGCTGGACACGAGCTGACTCGATGGAATGAGGACGCAGGAGTCTACGAGTTCGTCATCAGGCGAAACATCAAATGACTGTCACGGAGGGGCTGAGGCATGACGCCGCCGCCGAAAGGCATACTGATTATCTTTACCGACTTTCCCCTCGACGAGGATGATGTTGTCGATGAGTGGTACACCCGGGAGCACGTCAAGAGCCGGGTGATCATCGACGGCTTCCAGTGGGGCAAGCGCTACGAGGCAATCCTGGGCTCGCCGCGGTATGTCGCCGTCTACGGGACGGACGATGTCGGAGTGCTAGCTTCGCAGGCCTACTTTGAGGCCGGCAGCAATCCGGACCAGGCCGAGCGCGAACAGGTTCCAAAATTCTACAACACCCGGCGAACCATCTGCTCGGTCACCGCTTCCGCCGGCGAAGGCGAAGGCGGGGTCATGGGTTTTCTGGCATTGAGCCCGCAGCCGGGTCGGGAGGAAGACCTGCGTGCCTGGATCACGCACATGGCAATTCCGCAGCTCGTCGCCGAGCATGGCGTGGTGTCGGCACACCTGTGGGAAACCAACGCAGAGGCGTTAACAGCGGGATCACGGGGTTTCACACCCACCAACACCAGCACCATTGACTGGATCATCGCTTGGGAAGGCACGCGCCCGGAAGATCTTCAGGCTGCACGAGCCGCACTCCTGAAGGAAGCGGCCATCCGTGCCCAGGGCGCGAAAGCCGAGCTGAATTACGGGTTCTATCGTCTTCTGTTGCGCCTCGAACACTGAAACGATCGAGACGGCCGTGATGGGAATTCAGCTCTGAAAGTCCCATATTGGCTTCTATGAGCAAGGACCGACTCTTATGGCTCGTTCTGATCGCGTTGGGTGTCGGCCTTGGCGTTTTCGTCGTGCACCTCGCCCTGAGTGACCCCGGCGCGGTCTCCGACGGGGATGGCGGGCGATCACTGGTCCATAACGTCGCACTGCTTGCCATTCTGGTTGCCAGTGCCGTCCTTTTCCGACGTTTGAAGCCTGGTCACATACTGAAGCGTTTGACGATCTGGGTGGCGATCGGGGCCGTGTTGGTGCTCGCCTACAGCTTCAGACACGATGCATCTGATCTCGCCAATCGCTTGATGGCAGAGGTCATGCCGTCTCGCGGCATGGTGATGGACGGCGAGGTCAGTTTTCGGGAACACAGGGGAAGACACTTCATCATCGATGCCGATGTCGATGGCGTTACCGTTCAATTTCTGGTGGATACGGGAGCCAGCGATGTCACGTTGGCGCCGCGCGATGCGCGCCGTCTGGGCTTCGATCTTGATCGCTTGACCTATGACCGGACCTACCGGACGGCCAACGGGATCGTCAAAGGTGCGCCGGTCCGATTGCACAGCTTGAAGGTGGGACACATCGTGTTGTCAGACGTCAAGGCCTCAGTCAATTCCGTTGACATGAACCGTTCGCTCCTGGGGATGAGCTTTCTCTCACGACTGTCGAGCTTCGAAGTGGCGGACGGAACGCTGACGTTACGGCCTTAGCACCATAGACGTCCGAACCAGGCTGTATTGCGACGCAATTGGTCGTGTCGATGGGTCTCTGTGCCTGTCCCTGTTCCCGCGGGTTGGTTTGGGCAATACTGTCGGCAAAGGAGACGACACGATGAGTGAACAGATTACCGACGCCACCGAACTCCGGGCGCTGTATGGCGAGCCCAACATTCGGGCAGCCAACAAGGTCCTGCTGAAGCTCGACGAACATTGCCGTGCCTTCATCGGACTGTCGCCCTTCTGCGTGCTCGGGACGGCCGCCGCGGACGGATCTGCTGATTGCTCGCCAAAGGGCGACGCGCCGGGATTTGTTGAGGTGTTGGACGACGAGACGCTGCTCATACCGGATCGGCTCGGCAATAATCGGGTAGATTCCATGTCGAACATCGTGGAGAACCCGAACGTCAGCCTCATCTTCCTCGTCCCGGGCATGAATGAGACGTTGCGGGTCAACGGCAAGGCGTCGATCACGACGGATCAGAGCGTCCTGGAGCCGCTGGCGGTCAACGGCAAATCGCCGAAGACCGGTCTGGTCGTCAAGGTGGACGAGGCGTTTCTCCATTGTGCCAAGGCGTTGATGCGCTCGAAGCTTTGGGATCCGGAGCGCCACATCGATCGCAAGTCGTTCCCGACAATGGGTAGAATGCTGGCTGAACAGACCGGGCTGCAAACACCGGAAGTTGCCGAAGCGGCGGTCGAGGAGGCCTACAGGACGAAACTCTACTGACGAAACCGATCCGGCACGTCCGGCTTTACAGTACTGACCATTCCTTCACTCTTCGCTCTATGACCATGTCAGCCGTGGCCTCCCGGTAACGGGCGAGTTGCGGGTTTGCGCGATGCGCCGTGATTGCGTCATCGTCCGCGTAAACCTCGTATATGAAGAACAGGTTGGGGTCTTCCGGCGAGCAGTGTGCGTCGAACTGAAGGCAGCCCGCTTCTCCGGACAGGGTCTTCGCGGCGTGGTCCTTGAGCTCAGCCTCGAAGCTGTCGCGATGTTCGGGATGAACCGGGATCTCGACGCATAACGCGGTTTTGGGCATGGACGTTCTCCTGATGAATTCATGATTCGAAACCGGGAGGCGGCACGAAGCCGCCGATCGCATCCGCCATGCGACCAGCGAAATCGAGCGTCGTGCGGTCTCCCAGATATGGCCCCACAACCTGCAGTCCGACGGGGAGGCCGCTTCGCGTGCGGCCAACCGGCGCGACGGTTGCCGGAAGATGAACCACGGTGACCAGTCCGGCCCACGTCAATTGGTCGAGGTATGGCCGTGTCATACCGTTCACTTCGTAAGTTCGTTTGTTGATCGAGCCGCCCTGATCGTGCGGGAAGGCGGCCGTCGGCATGATCGGCGCCAGCAGGACATCGAAGTCTTCAAAGAACGCTTGCCATCTTTCGCGCAGAGCATATCTCTGTTCGCTCGCTCGCATCCATGCTCCGTGGCGCTGTGTGGCACCGCGGGCGAAGCGGTCGGCATAGTCCGTACTATCTGGAGACGCTGCTGCCTGGGTCACCAGCGCATCCAGGGCTTCGCCCCTGTATGCGGCTCCGTACACCGCATACAGGAGCTGTAGATACAGTTCGTGGCTATCGGAAAGACTTGGGATCGGCCGTGCCGTGTCGTCGACACGGATGCCGGTCCTGGCCAGCGCGTCGACCGCATTCCCGAGTATGTCGAGGACCTCCGCATCGATGGGGCAGGCAGTGTCGTCAAGCCATACGGCAACCCGATAATCGCTCAGCGTTGATCGCTTGGCTGGTGGCAGTTCGAGCCGCCAGCCGGTCGCACCAGTACTGTCTGCGCCAGCCATGAGATCGAGGGCCAGGGAGAGATCTTCCGGATGGCGCGCCATGGGTCCAGCCACGGCGAGATCGGCCGGCGCCAATGTTCCGGGTGGCGGTGGGATATGTCCTCGCATCGGGACAATTCCCCAGGTCGGTTTGTGGCCGAACACCCCGCAATAGTGGGCCGGGTTGCGGATCGACCCTCCGATGTCGCTGCCCAGTTCCAGTGGCGTCAATCCGGCCGCAAGTGCCGCCGCGGCACCGCCGGACGAGCCTCCCGGCACGCGTGCGATATCCCAGGGGTTGTTGGTCGTGCCGTAGACCTCGTTGTAGGTCTGCACATCGTCTGCATAGAGCGGCAGGTTCGTCTTTCCGAAGACGATTGCGCCGGCGTCGATCAGTCGTTGAACAGCCACGGCGTTTTGACTGGGGATGTGATCCTTGAGCTTCGGTGCTCCCGATGTCGTCGGCATTCCGGTCACTTCGAAGGAGTCTTTGATCGTCATGGGTAGTCCATGCAGTGGGCCCCATAACTCACTGCCGTCGAGTGCCCGATCAGCCAACTTTGCCCGTTCGCGTGCCGCATCAAGATCCATTGCTACGACGGCGTTCAAGCCGGGATTGAACTTTTCCACCCGATCAATCAGACAGTCCAAAGCGTCGGTCGACGTGAGTGACCGATCACGAATCATGGCTGCCAATTCGACCGCCGATCTCAAGGCTGTGACGCGGATTTCACCAGGCATAAAGATTCATGTGTCAACGTGGCTTGGCGCCACCTGAATTCGACAATCCGTTGCTCGGCGGACCCTGTCAATCTGCACAGTGACTCTGGCAGGCCTTGAATTGCTAGAATCAGCCTATGCACTGCCTTAAAAGGTGGGCAAGACCGGCGGGAGCCTAAGAACAGGGCCCGAAACGGGAGTAGGAAGATGGACGAAAGGCGGATGGACAAACGACGTCAGGATGATGCCACCTTCAAGAGGTTGATTGACCTCGGCATCGCCTTGTCCGCCGAGCGCAACTACAACCGGCTGATGGAGCGCATCCTCCTGGAAGCCAAGGCGATCTACAACGCCGACGGTGGGACGCTCTACCTGCGCACCGAAGAAGACAAGCTGTCGTTCGAGATCATGCGCAACGACACTATGGAGATCGCCATGGGCGGCACGACGGGCCGGGATATCCCCTTCCCGCCGCTAAGCATGTACGACGCGGAGTCCGGCGAGCCCAATCACAACAATGTCGCCACGCATGTTGCCTTGTCGGGTGAAACGTTAAATGTCCCTGATGCCTATGAAACGGAGAAATTCGATTTTTCCGGCGCCAAAAAATTTGATGAAGACACGGGATATCGGTCCAAGTCGTTCCTGACACTACCATTGCGGAACTATGATCAAGACGTCATCGCAGTCTTGCAACTGATCAATGCCCGGGATCAGGAGACCGATGAAGTCATAGCCTTCGAAGCGGCGCTCCAGCCGTTGATCGAAGCCATGGCAAGCCAGGCTGCCGTGGCCCTGGACAATCAGATCCTCATCCAGGCCCAGCGTGAGTTGCTTGAGTCGTTCATCCAGATGATCGCTTCGGCGATTGACGCGAAATCACCGTATACGGGGGGGCACTGCCAGCGCGTACCTGTGTTGACAGAAATGCTGGCCGAAGCCGCCTGCAAAACCGAGACGGGGGCGTTTAAGGACTTCGATCTCAACGAAGAAGAGATGTATGAGCTGCACATCGCGGGCTGGATGCATGATTGCGGCAAGGTGACGACACCGGAGTACGTCGTCGACAAATCAACCAAGCTCGAGACCATCTATGACCGTGTCGAAACCGTGAAAACACGTTTCGAGGTCCTGAAGCGCGACGCTGAGATTTCCTATCTCAAGGCCTGCGCTCGGGAGGGAGCGGATAAGAAAGCGCTTCGCGCCAAATACAAGGCTCGCATTGCCCAATTGGAGGACGACTGCCTGTTCATCGAAACGGCGAATGTCGGCGGTGAATTCATGGAGGACGCCAAGAAGGACCGCGTCAACAAGATCGCTCGTTACAAATGGCGTGACGGCACCGGAAACAAACGCGAATTTCTCGACGAGAACGAGGTCTACAATCTCTGTATTGCCCGAGGCACGCTCACGCACGAAGAGCGCGAGGTCATCAATAACCACATTGTCATGACCATCGAAATGCTGGAGCAACTCCCCTTTCCGAAGCATTTGAAGCGTGTCCCCGAGTATGCGGGAGGACATCACGAGAAGGTGGACGGAACCGGTTATCCAAAGGGCCTCAAGGCAGAGGAAATGTCATTGCCTGCGCGCATGATGGCGATCGCCGACATTTTCGAGGCGTTAACTGCGGCCGATCGTCCTTACAAGAAGGCGAAAACGCTGACCGATTCTCTTCGCATTATGGGTTTCATGGTTAAGGACCAACACATCGATCCGGAACTGTTCGAGTTGTTCCTCGAATCGGGTGTGTATCGGGACTATGCCGACAAATTCCTGCTTCCTGATCAGATCGACGACGTCAACATCGCAGACTATCTGAGCTGACGACGTTTATTTCTCTGCGGCAGCTGGCTGTCAGTCTGGGGTGAATGGTGGTTCGAAGGTTTCCCGGCGTTCGTCTGCAACACGCGTGATCGCCTGGCGCAATCCATCACTGCGCTCGAGTAGATCGTCGAAGTCGTCGCCCGACAGCATCAGAAGCTGGCAGGTCGCCCGTGCCCGAACGGTCGCGTGCCGGCGTTCATGATGGAGCGGCTCAATCTCACCAAAGAAATCACCGGGCCAGAGCGTGATCGGTGCGGGACTCGCGTCCACTTCGCATTCGCCGGACGCGATAAAATACATACAGTCGGCGACATCCCCTTCGCGCATGATGGTTTCACCCTGAATTGCTATTTGAGGTCTCAGCAATGACACGATGTCTGCGATCAGAGCGGCTTCGAGCCGCCCGAATACGGGAACCTTGGCCACCATGCGCCATTCGATGACGAAGTCACGGCTTTTGATCTCCTGAGCGAATCCGGACGCCAGGATGCCCGCCGGCATGGCGAACATTCCGACCCCCATCAGCATGGCAATGGCTCCCAAGACCTTTCCGATCGGCGTGATCGGCGTGACGTCGCCGTACCCCACGGTTGTCAGGGTTGCGACGCCCTACCACATGGCGTGAGGGATGCTGGCAAAGGCCTCGGGCTGGGCCGCCCGCTCGGCGAAGTACATCAACCCTGACGTGAAGACGAGCAGAACCAGCATCACCGTGACCGACGCCGTCAGCGCACGCCGCTCGGCATACAGCACCGATCCGACCAGGGAGAGCGCAGCGGAATGACGGGTCAGCTTGAGGATTCGCAAAAGCCTGAACACCCGCATGAACCGCAGATCGATCCCAATGAAGGTCGCCAGATAGAAGGGAGCAATGGCGAGCAGATCGATCAGGGCAAGCGGTGACAGCATGTACCTTGTGCGCACAGTTACGCTCCCGGTGGGTGTGGGCTGAGGCTTCTCTGCGGAGACCCACACGCGAAGTCCGTACTCGACGGTGAAGATGAACACCGAGAACAGTTCGAAAGCGAAAAAGAGTTCTGTATATGCACCGCCGATGTTTTCGACGGTCTCGAGGATGACGGCCCCGACATTGAGAGCGATCAGCAGCACCAACGCGATGTCGACGATTCGATTGAGCGGATCGTGATCGCGGGGTGATTCGAGAATGAAGTAAAGCCGCTTCCGCAGCGTCAGGGATTCTCCGCCATTGGGGCCTTTACGCCACCCACCTGTCTCGTCTGTCACGGGCCGACATTCTCCTCGTTGTGTCTTGTTTTCCGGTCCAGTCACGAATTTGACCAATTGTGACCGATTCTGCCCGTCAATCGATCAAATTCTGGACCGTGAAGGTGAATCCCGCGGCGCGAATCATTCTTCCCAACTCAGCGGTAGTCGCCTGCGGTGTCGTTGTTCTGAATCTCGCGCGCTGAGAACGCTCTCTAGCCAATGGTTCCAAGAACTGGAAATAGTTCTAGAAGATAGAATCCGAAAGAGGACAAGGCGTTGGTGAAGATCAGAACACCCGTGAGCGCCAGCAAAGCCCCTGTCCCGATCTCGACCTTTCGGATGTGGCGTCTGAAACGCTGCAGGAAGTTCATGAAAGGATTCAGGCAGAGTGCAGCGATGAGAAATGGGATGCCCAGGCCAAGGGCGTAGACGGCCAGCAATGACACGCCATAGCCGAGCGAATCCCGGCTGGCGGCGATCGTCAGGATGGTGGCGAGGATTGGGCCGACACAGGGAGTCCAGCCGAATGCAAATGCCAGTCCTATGACATAGGCCCCGACCAATCCAGTCGGTGCCGCGCCCGAATTGAACCTCACTTCCCGATACAAAAAGGGAATCTTCAACACGCCCATGAAATGAAGCCCGAAGAGGACGATGACGGCGCCTGCGATCTTGGCGACGACATCGATATATTCGATGATCAGTTGGTTGATCGCTGACGCTGAAGCACCCATCAGCACGAACACGGTGGAAAAACCGAGGACGAATGCGAGCGCGGACAGTGTCACCCGCTGCACCATCGCACGCTCCACCGTGCCATCTTCGATGACCTGATCGAGAGAAGTGCCCGCCACAAAACAGAGGTAGGCCGGAACCAGCGGCAGTACGCAGGGGGACAGAAAGCTGATGATGCCAGCGCCGCCCGCGGCAGCGAAGGTGATATCCAAACCAGACATGAACTCACAATCTCAATTGCGGGCGAAACCTTCGCCCGTTCGCGAGCCATTATATGGTCGATGAGCCCGCTGACGAGCCAATCACATTATGGTGGTTTCGAATCCCAGCGCCGAAAGGCCCGTGGCCGATGTCTTACTTCTGGGCGACAAACACACCGGATGCAGGATAGTTCGTGCCACTTACCTTCAAATGTCCGCCCATGCCGGCATTGGGGTTGCTACTGCCGTTCTGCATGAACGAACCCAGGAAAGAGCCGGAGCGGCCTACCGCATCACCCGACGCGCCGGTGAGCGATCCAGAGAACGTGTTCCTTGTTTCCGTCACGCTGGTCGTGTCGGGATCGTCGGTCGACGACAGGGTCGCTCCGTCGATCGTGTAGGAACCGCCGTCGAAAGCACTGATTGTTCCGCTGGATGAACTGGGACTGTCGAAGTTGAACGTGTAGGACCAGTTGGCGAGTTCGGTGAAAATATTCGTCGTGCTGCCTGATATTTCCTTAACCGTGGCGGAGACGTGACCGTTGTAGGTCGCGCTGCCGCTGAGAGCCGTGATGGCGCTGAGGTCCGGAATCTCACCAGCCACCCACGATGCCAGATGCACGACATCGTCGCCAACACCCGAAAGCGCAATTTCGCCACCCCAATATCCCCAGGTGAGGAAATTGCATTCGCACAGGGTCTCGCCGCTTTCGATAGCGCTGGACGGAATATCGGAAGAGTTGACGCGAAGTCAATGAGATAGCTGAGTTTTCGGACAGGTTGAACAAATGTTGCAGAAATATCACATACAGGGGTCTCACTAGATGATTGAGCCCTCACTTTCGCGTATCTGTGGTTGCAATCGATCTGTTTCGTATCAGATTGGATTTGCGGCCAGTGATTCTCCTGGTTAGCCATGGGGAGTCGCTGACCGCAGACGCACATGTTAGAGATTGTCTGGATGAGACCGGATCTGCCGAACCGGCGCTGAAGTCTTGTACCGAAAAGGACTGTAGAACATGACCAACGTCGTAATTGCGGGGTACGCGCGCTCGCCCTTTACTTTCGCTCGCAAAGGCGGTCTCGCCGAGATCCGACCCGACGAAATCGCCAGCCAGGTTGTCCGTGGGTTGATCGAAAGTTCTGGGGCGGACGTCGCGGATCTCGAGGATGTCATCATGGGGTGCGCGTTTCCCGAGGGTGAGCAAGGGGACAACGTGGCGCGTCTCGTCGGATTCCTGTCCGATTTGCCCGTTACGACGGCCGGGACGACAGTGAACAGATTCTGCGGATCATCGATGCAGTCCATTCACATGGCGGCCGGCGCCATCAAGATGGATGCTGGCGACTCATTTGTGTGTGCGGGGATCGAGTCGATGACTCGCGTGCCGATGGGAGGATACAACTTCATGCCCCATCCGGGACTGGCGGCCGACTATCCCGAGGCGTTCGTGGCCATGGGAATCACGGCAGAGAATCTCGCGAAAAAGTACGAAATCGAAAGAGAGGAGCAACAGGACTTCGCGGTGGCAAGTCATGCAAAGGCGCACGCGGCGCAAGAGGATGGACGGTTGGCGGGTGAGATCGTGCCCATCGTGTTTGGCAATAACCGCGTGGAAGAGGACGGTTGCATTCGGCCGGGCACGAGCCAAGAGGTGCTCGACACGTTGGAGCCCGCATTCGACGCGGACGGTACTGTAACCGCCGGGACCTCCTCGCCCCTCACGGACGGCGCATCCTCGGTGTTGGTGTGCAGCGAGGAGTATGCTGACGAACACGGGCTCGAGAAGATGGCCCGTATCTGTGGTATCGGGGTTTCAGGATGCGCGCCGGAAATCATGGGGATCGGTCCTGTTGAGGCAAGTCGCAAGGCGCTCGAACGCGCAGGACTTACGATCGACGATATCGACGTCATCGAACTCAATGAGGCCTTTGCCGCTCAATCCCTGGCGGTCATCAAGGAAGCTGGTTTCGATCAGGAAAAGTTGAACCTCGATGGCGGTGCCATTGCCATCGGGCACCCTCTCGGTGCAAGTGGCGCGCGTATCACGGGCAAGGCGGCATCAATCATGCGGCGCGAAGGGAAGGAACTGGCGCTCGCAACAATGTGCATCGGCGGCGGTCAGGGAATCGCGACGGTACTTGAGGTCTGCTGAATGTCCGAATTCGGCAAGGTTGCCGTCATCGGCGCGGGCCAGATGGGCGGCGCCATTGCTGCACACATCTCGAACGCCGGTGTGCCGGTCCGATTGCTCGATATCGTGCCCGATGGCGCCAAAAACCGGAACATGCTGTCCGAGAGTGCTATCGCATCGATGCTCAAGGCGGCGCCTGCACCCTTCATGCATCGGAACGCAGCAAAACTGATCATGCCGGGCAACCTCGAAGATCATACGGAATTGCTCCAAGACGCAGACTGGATCTGCGAGGCAGTGGTAGAGGACTTGGCCATCAAGCAGGACGTCTACCGAATGGTTGATGCGGTGCGCCGTCAGGGGTCGATTGTTACCTCCAACACCTCAACCATCCCGCTCACGCGCCTCGTGGATGGCATGCCGGAGACTTTCGCGAAAGACTTTGCGATCACGCACTTCTTCAATCCGCCTCGATTCATGCGGCTGCTCGAGCTTGTGTCGGGACCCAGCACCCGACCCGAGGTCAGCGATGCGCTTCGGGCGTTCTGCGAGGTGCACTTGGGCAAAGAAGTCGTGCCGGCCAAGGACACACCCGGGTTTATCGGAAATCGCATCGGGATCTACTGGTACTACGTCGCGATGAGTGAGGCGATTGAGTTGGGGCTCACCGTTGAAGAAGCAGATGCCATTGTCGGACCGCCCATGGGCATACCGAAAACGGGGATTTTCGGGCTTATCGATCTGACCGGGATAGACCTGGCGCCCAAGGTCAATGCGACAATGCTGTCGATGCTGCCGCCGGACGACGCGTTCTGCCGGGAATTTGAACCCGATGGTCCTCTGGTTTCGTTACTGTCGGAAATGATCGCTGACGGGTTCACCGGACGAAAAGGCAAGGGTGGTTTCTATCGCATGCTGCGGGACGGTGGGCGGCGAGAACTCCAGGCGCGTGATATCGCGACCGGAGAGTACCGTGCCGTGATGAAGCCTCGTCTCGAAAGCGTCAACGACGCGCAGAAAGGAGGATTACGGGCGCTCGTCTCGCATCCCGACAAGGGTGGCCAGTACGCGTGGCGCGTCCTTTCCCGTGTCCTGCCGTATGCGGCTTCACTCGTACCTGCTGTGGCGGAGGAAATCCGTGATGTCGATCGGGCCATGACCTCTGGTTACGGTTGGAAATTCGGTCCCTTCGCGATGATCGATCAATTGGGCAGTGAGTGGTTTGTCGACCGCCTCCGAAAAGAGGGCATCGGCGTGCCCCCCTTGCTTGAGGCCGCAGCCAGCCGGCCACTTTACAGAGAGTCAGGTCGGAACGTGGAGCAACTGTCGAGTTCCGGTGAGTACCAGGCAATCGCGATTGCGGAGGATTCATGGAGCCTTGCCGACAAGAAGCGGGACTCTGAACCGATTGCGACGAACGGATCGGCCAGTCTTTGGGATGTGGGAGATGGCGTGGCCTGTCTGGAGTTTCATTCGAAGATGAATGCGATCGATGACGGCATTATGGACATGGTTCTTGAAGCGGCGAAGGTCCATGAGCGCGGTTACAAGGCGTTGATCATTGGGCACGACGGAGACAATTTCTCAGTCGGCGCAAATGTCGGTCTCGCACTGTTTGCCGCGAACATCGCGATGTGGGGGCTGATTGAGCAAAAGTTGTCTGAAGGCCAGCAGGCATATCTTGCACTCAAGTACGCGCCGTTTCCCGTCGTCGGTGCGCCCGCAGGAATGGCCCTCGGCGGCGGCTGCGAGATCATGATGCATTGCGATGCCGTCCAGGCACACGCTGAAACCTATATTGGTCTGGTCGAGGCAGGCGTCGGACTGATCCCCGGCTGGGGCGGTTCCAAGGAAATGATCGTCCGTGCCTTCGCTCTGCAAGGCCGGCCTGGCGGTCCAATGCCGCCGGTGGTTTCTGCCTTCGAGACAATTAGTCTGGCCAAGGTCTCCGGGTCAGCCCAAGAAGCACAGGACCTGCTCTATCTTCGCGCGCGTGACGACATCACCATGAACCGGCAGAGGGTGCTCGCCGACGCGAAGGCCACGGCGTTATCCCTTGTTGAAGACTATGAGCCTCCCGAGCGTCCGGAGGTGGCACTTCCAGGTCCGAGCGGCTTGGCGACGCTCCGCATCGTTGTCGATGGGGTCGTTCGCCAGGGCAAGGCATCGGAATATGACCGCACGGTCGCCATGGCACTCGCAGAAGTATTGACCGGAGGAGAGACCGACGCCCTCCAACTCGTGGACGAGGATCAACTCTTGGCCATGGAACGCGACGCGGTCATGTCGCTGTTACGCCAGACGAAGACACTGGATCGTATCGAGCACATGCTGGATACAGGTAAGCCTCTGCGTAACTAGGAGAGTTGCCGTGACCGTCTATCAACCACCGCTTCGGGACATGCGCTTCGTTTTGCACGAATTGCTCCAGGTCGAGCGGTATCAGAACATTCCCGCCTTTGCTGACGCATCAATGGAAACCATAGATTCAGTTCTGGAAGAGGGTGGCAAGTTCGCCCGGGAGGTCTTGTTTCCATTGAACGCCATCGGCGATGAGGAGGGATGTATTTTCGACAATGGGGAGGTGACGACGCCATCGGGTTTTAAGGAAGCATTTCGAACCTATCGTGAAGCTGGGTGGGTCGGCCTCGAGGGTGATCCTAAATTTGGCGGTACAGGTTTGCCGCAGTTCGTCGCCACCGCCGCGGCGGAAATGATGGGTTCGGCCAATCTCTCGTTCGAAACCTACGCCGGTCTCACCATGGGTGCGGCACTCACGATCGATACTCATGGCGACGAAGAGCAGCGGCGAACTTATCTGCCCAAGATGTTCGCGGGTGAATGGGGTGGTACGATGAACCTGACCGAACCCCATTGCGGTACGGATCTTGGCCTCCTGCGAACGCGTGCCGAACCCCAGGAAGACGGCACTTACCAGATTGCGGGCACCAAGATATTCATCTCCGCGGGCGAGCATGACTTGACGGAAAATATCATTCATCTGGTACTCGCCCGCATCGTCGGTGCGCCAGAGGGCACGCGTGGCATCAGCTTGTTCATCGTCCCAAAACATCTCGTGAACCCGACCGGTGACCTCGGCGAGCGCAATGCGGTTGCCTGCGGCTCCATCGAGGAGAAGATGGGAATCAAGGGGTCGGCGACATGCGTCATGAACTACGAGGGCGCGACCGGGTTCCTATTGGGAGAACCTAACAAGGGACTCCGCGCCATGTTCACGATGATGAACAAGGCACGGCTTGGTGTCGGCGTGCAGGGTCTCTCCATGGGAGAGGTCGCGTATCAAAATGCGGTTGCTTACGCAAAAGACAGGTTGCAAGGGCGAGCGCTGTCGGGGGCCAGGTCGCCCGAGGCAGCGGCCGATCCAATCATCGTCCATCCGGACGTCCGATACATGCTGATGACGATGCGGGCATTTGCGGAAGGTGGCCGCGCTCTCGCGTTGTGGATAGCATTCTCACTCGATCTTTCCCGGCATGATCCGGACACACGCGGGCGTCAGGACGCGGATGATCTGGTCTCTCTCATTACACCTGTGGTTAAGGCCTATCTGACGGACATGGGTTTCGAGGCAACGAACCTGGGTCTGCAGGTTCATGGCGGTGCCGGATTCATCCGGGAGACCGGTATGGAGCAATATGTCAGAGATACCCGGATCACCCAGATTTATGAGGGCACCAACGGTATTCAGGCCCTCGATCTGGTCGGCCGCAAACTTCCAGCACATTATGGCCGTGCCCTGCGACAGATTTTCCATCCCATCGATCAGTTCATCACGGAAACGAAAGAGGATACGAACTTGCGGGAGGTATCCGACCTGCTGGCGAAATCCTTCGGGCGTCTACAACTGGCTACGGCATGGATTGGCGAGCAAGGTCTCAAAGATCCGGAGCAGGCAGGCGCGGCCTCGCGGGACTATCTCCGTCTCTTCGCGCTGGTCGTGATGGGCTACCTATGGGGTCGCATGTCGAAAGTCGCTCGAGCAGCGCTGGCCGGAGGTACCCAAGAGACGGAATTCTACGAGGCGAAACTCGTGACTGCGGAATTCTTCCTGACGCGAATGCTTCCCGAAACCTCATCGCTGTTGTCTAAGATCATGGCGGGAAAGGATTCTATGATGGCTCTCGAAGCGGAACAGTTCTAGGACCCAATGGCCATGCGCGAAAAACCACTCCACGGTGTCCGCGTGTTGGACCTTACCCGGCTGCTTCCGGGGCCAATCTGCACTCTCCATCTCGGTGACATGGGCGCAGATGTGATTAAGGTCGAAGACACGGGTGCGGGTGACTACGTGCGCTGGCAGGAACCACTTCAGGTCGTCCATTCACCGTACTTCCTGTGCCTGAATCGCAACAAACGTTCTGTTACGCTCAACCTTCGTTCCGAGACCGGTCATGACATCTTCATGTCATTGGCAAAGGACGCCGATGTCATTGTCGAGGGATTCCGTCCGGGTGTTGTCGACCGACTTGGCGTCGGCTACGACTCGGTTCGAGAGATAAACCCTCGGATCGTCTATTGCGCAATCTCCGGTTACGGGCAGGACGGCCCTTATCGACTGCGCGCAGGGCATGACGTCAACTACTGTTCATACGCGGGGGTGACAGATCAAATTGGGGTTGGAGGCGGCCCACCCGTCGTGCCGAACTTTCAGATTGCAGATCTCCTGGGAGGTGGTGCGTCGGCCGCAATGGGAATTCTCGGGGCGCTGGTAGACGCCAAGGTCAGTGGTGAGGGCCGCTACGTCGATATTTCGATGACGGATTGTACCCTCGCGCATGCGGTGATCCCGTTTACCAACATGTTGGGCTACGGGCGCTCGTTGGATCGGGGTGAAGGGTTCATATCCGGCGAGCTGCCTTGCTACAACATCTATGAAACCGAGGATGGCCGCTACATGTCTCTGGGCGCGCTCGAGGAAAAGTTCTGGCATATGTTCTGCGACGCCGCAGGACGTCCGGACCTCAAGGAAAAACACATCGTGTCTGGTGACGCGGCAGAATCGGCGCGGGCCGAAGTGGCAGAGCTTTTCCGGTCCCAGCCTCAGTCGTACTGGATCGCAGTTGGCGAAGAGCACGACTGCTGCCTGGCGCCCGTGCTTACAATTGCGGAGTCGCTGGAAAACCCGCAACTTCAGCATCGCGAAATGTTTGTCGACACCGATCATCCGATTGATGGCCCCGTGAAGCAAATCGCCTTTCCCATCAAGTTCAGTGATTACCAGTTCACTGTTGACCGACATGCGCCGGTGCACGGCGAGCATACGGCGGAAATCCTGTCAGAGCTCGGATACACGGCAGACGATGTTGAAGATATGAAAGCCCATGGAATCGTTTGAGGGTACGGAGCGCAGCATGAGCGATCCATTTTCAGATGATGAGCAGCCGGACGAGCTTGACGAACCGTTTGTAAAACCGGCGTTCGAATACATTCGCGCGCGTGTGAACGAGACGTTCAATAAGGAGATCTCTGGACCTGCCCAGAAGGTAGCTGAAGATATCTGGAAGAACTGGGATGAAATTCGTGACGCGGTGTCGGAAGGAGACATCCTCCTGGTTGCCGATCCCTTCTTCCATTCAGTGAAGTATCCCAGTCTTTCGAATTTCCACATGTTTCGCGGCGCTGGGATCATTCTGCTCGGAACCGGCGTGGTCACGGCTATTGTCGGAGCGGCGCTTGCGTCGATGTTCGGCCCGGTCTTGTGGCAGGGGGCGCTGGTGTGCCTTGCCATCGGTGCAGGAGCGATTTTCTGGGGACGCTATGTTCAGGAACGGGATGCCCGTACCTACCGGAAACGCATGGTGGAGCGCGTCGCCTGGCATCAGGAAGACGGTGGAATCGCTGACCTTTGCGTCGAATATCTTTCGGGTTCAATAGGATTTGAAGGCCCGCACGGGAGGACATTCTGGCCCCAGTTCCCCTCGAACGCACTCACGGGTAAGAAGCGCATAGCTGACGGGCGCGACCTCAGAAAAATTTCGGAATGATCGAACGGAAGCTGTTCAGCGCCGAGCATGAAATCTTTCGGGCGCAGGTCGCTCGATTTATGGAGCGCGAAATCGTTCCCTTCCACGATCAATGGGAAAAGGACGGACAGATCGCCCGAGAGGTCTGGAACAAGGCTGGTTCTGCAGGGCTTCTGTGTCCCACCGTGCCCGAGGAATACGGTGGCGCAGGTGCGGACTTCTTATTCAGCGCCATAGTCCTGGAGGAGCTTGCCCGGGTGGGTGCGACGGGACCGGGCTTCAGTCTCCATTCTGATATCGTCGCACCCTACATCCTCCACTACGGCAGCGAGACCCAGAAGCAGACCTGGCTTCCCAGGTTGGTTTCGGGCGAGGCCGTCAGCGCCATTGCCATGACCGAACCGGGCGCGGGCAGCGACCTCCAAGGTGTGCGGACTTCGGCCGTTCGGGATGGAAATGATCTCGTCGTCAATGGATCGAAAACCTTCATCACCAATGGCCAGCATGCAGACGTCGTCTTGCTGGTGACCAAAACCGATCCGGGCGAAAGAGCGAAGGGAATTTCCCTCGTGCTTGTGGAGGCGGACCGAGATGGGTTCCGCAAAGGCCGCAATCTGGAGAAGCGCGGCATGAAGGCGCAGGACACTTCTGAGCTCTTCTTCGACGACGTGCGCGTGCCAACCGAAAATCCGCTGGGCGAGGCGGGCCAGGGTTTCACTTATCTTATGCAGGAGCTGCCCCAGGAGCGCCTGATCGTCGGCGTTACGGCGGTCGCCGCGGCGGAGGCTGTGCTGGAATGGACCATCAAGTACACGCGCGAACGGCAGGCTTTCGGGCAGTCGATCGCGGACTTTCAGCACGTTCGCTTCCGGCTTGCCGAGCTCAAGACCGAGACCTAGATTGGCCGTGTGTTTTTGGACCGCTGTCTCGAAGCGCATCTGGAAGGCCGGCTCGACGTAGAGACCGCCGTGATGTGTAAGTACTGGCTGACCGACCTGCAGTGCCGCGTGATCGACAAGTGCCTGCAACTCCATGGCGGTTATGGCTATATGTGGGAGTTTCCTATCGCGCGCGCATTTGCTGACGCCCGGGTTCAGCGAATCTATGCAGGTACGAACGAGATAATGAAAGAGCTTATCAGCCGTACTTTGTAAGCCTGGCGATCGGCCTAACTTCACGAGGAGGAGGTCATGGCATTCCTGGGATATGAGCGTCCGGACGGTCAGATTGGCATCCGCAACTGGGTCGGCATTCTGTCGGTTATGGACAACGTCAACACGATCGCGCGGCGGGTGGCGCGAGACGTCAACGGGACCGTCCCCATCACGACGTTGTTCGTGCGGGGTCAGTACGGCTGGGAGTTGGAACTCGCCTATAACACGTTGGCGGGATTGGGCCGCAATGCGAATCTCGCCGGTGTTGTGGTCGTCGGACTGGAGCGCACGAGCACCGGCACCGTCGCTGAGCGCATCGGAAACTCGGGAAAGCCTGTCGAGACAGTCATCGTCCAGGAAGTCGGCGGCTCCGTCGCGGCGACGGCAGACGCCACTCGTAAGGCGAGCCGCATGGTGATCGAGGCATCGCGCCAGCACCGGTCGGAAGTTTCCGAATCGATGTTGACTGTGGGTGTGGAATGTGGTGGCTCCGACACCTCCTCAGAGCTCGTGTCCAACCCGCTGATCGGGCGTATTGCCGACCGTATCGTCGATGCCGGTGGACGCGTTGTGATTTCGGAGACGTCGGAGTTTCTGGGTGCCGAGGAAATATTCGCCGAACGAGCCGTCGATGACAGCGTGCGCGAGACCTTCATGGACCGCGTCCTGGCCTTTGAGAACGAGACGATCACGCGTGGCGTCGATGTTCGCGGCAACAACCCGAGCCCCGACAACATCCGCGGCGGACTGACAACCATTGAGGAGAAAGCCATCGGCGCCATGGCCAAGGCGGGGTCACGTCCCTTGGTGGGCGTGCTCGATTATGGCGAGGTGCCCAGCCGGAATGGCATGCACTTTATGGCTACCCCGGCGCCTGCGGTGGAGTCGATGACCGGACTGGCGGCCGGCGGCTGCCAAATAGTGCTCTTTTCGACGGGTGTCGGCAACACCGTCGGCAATATGGTGGCAACAACAGTCAAGGTGACGGGCAATACCAAGACGGCCACCGCACTTGAAGACAACATCGACTTTGATTGTTCGGATGTCCTGGAAAAGGGTACGCCGATGAAGGACATGGCGGACCAATTCCATGGTTACGTCCGCGAGGTTGCCTCGGGCCGCATGACAACGGCTGAAGTTCTCGACGAGCGCGAAACTGCCATCAGCCGATTCGAAAGGTCTTTCTGATGTGTCCGGGAATGCAATGGCTCCCGACTTGATCAGCCTGGACTGGCGGTTACGATGGAACTCGAACGAATTCGCCATACGACTTAACGGCCGGTGGCCAACGCTTGAGACTGCGAGGAACCCGTCATGACCGATGCATACATCTTCGACGCCGTGCGTACGCCACGCGGGGAGGGCAAGGCGAAGGGAGCGCTGAACGAAGTGTCGCCGGTCAAGCTCGCCGCGACTGCTCTGGCCGCGTTGCGCGATCGCAACGACCTCGACACCGCGTTCGTCGATGATGTGGTGCTCGGCTGCTCGGAACCAGCCGGGGAACAGGGCGCGGTCATCGCGCGCTCCGCCGTACTGATGGCCGACTACCATGAGTCGGTTTCGGGCGTGCAGATAAACCGATTCTGTGCTTCCGGACTCGAGGCAGTGAACATGGCGGCGGCCCAAGTTATGTCGGGGCAGGCCGATCTCGCCATCGGTGGCGGGGTCGAGTCGATGTCGCGTGTCGCCATGGCGTCAAGCGGTGGTGCATGGTTCGCCGACCCCGAGGTCGCCTTCAAGACCTACTATGTCCAGCAAGGAATTTCGGCGGATCTGATTGCCACCAAATACGGATTCTCCCGCGACGATGTCGACGCCTACGCTGTTGAATCGCAAAGACGCGCATCAGAAGCCTGGGATGCCGGCCGTTTCGCAGACTCGGTTGTCCCGGTAGTGGATCAGAACGACGCGATCATCCTCGATCATGACGAGCATGTGCGATCGGACACTGACATGCAGGCGCTGGCCGCCCTAAGCCCAGCGTTTGAGAAGATGGGTCAGGGGATGGGGTTCGATTCGGTGATTTTGCAGCGCTATCCGGAAGTTGAGCGCATCGATCACGTACACCACGCGGGAAATTCTAGCGGTATCGTCGATGGCGCAGGAGCAGTGCTCGTCGGCACTCGCGAAATTGGTGATGCCTTGGGCCTGAGGCCGCGGGCTCGAATCCGCAATTTCGGCTCTATCGGTACCGAGCCCAGTATCATGCTCACGGGCCCCGGACCGGTGACGCGCAAGGTTCTGAAGCGCGGCGGCATGGAAGTCGGAGACATCGATCTATACGAACTCAACGAGGCATTCGCTGCCGTTGTCCTCCGCTACATGCAGGATCTCGACGTTCCGCACGACAAGATCAATGTCAATGGGGGCGCAATTGCCATGGGACATCCTCTGGGCGCGACGGGCGTGATGATCTTGGGAACCGTCCTGGATGAACTCGAGCGGCGCGATCTCGAAACTGGTCTTGCGACACTTTGTATCGGCGCTGGCATGGGTGTCGCCACAGTAATCGAACGCGTCTGAGTACACCGTCCAGAACGGGAAGGGCAAAATGATCGACTATGAGGTCGGCGACGACGGCATTGCGACCATCACACTGGATATGGCCGATCGGCCAATGAACGTCCTCAATGATGAATCCGCCGATGCCATCGGAATTGCGGTGCGCCGGGCGATTGCCGACGACAAAGTCAGCGGCGTTATTGTTACCTCACTCAAGAACGACTTCATGGCGGGGCCGACCTCACCGTGCTGCTGGGCGAACGTGATCCTCAGGTGCACATGGGCCGGTGTCGCCAGCTTCAGCAGATCTGGCGCGAGATCGAGACCGGTGGCAAACCATTTGTCGCCGCGATCAATGGAACTGCGCTCGGAGGCGGGTTCGAGTTCTGCTTGGCCTGTCACCACCGCATCGCGGCGGATGTGCCGCGCTCACTGATAGGTCTTCCGGAAGTCTCAATCGGCCTTCTGCCCGGTTCGGGAGGTACGCAACGGCTCCCGCGCATGATCGGTATCGCCAAAGCGCTGCCTTTGCTCTTGGAAGGAACGCGTCATAGCCCGGCCCAGGCGCTTGAAGCGGGCATCGTCGAGGCTGTCGTTCCGCCGGACGAGTTGTTGGATGCCGCGCGGACCTGGTTGCAGGAGAACGGAAATGCCGTGAAACCCTGGGATGAGAGGGGTTTCAAGGTGCCCGGCGCGCAGGTGCAGAGCATGGAAGGCTACATGCTCCTCGTCCCGGGCATAGCAAAGATGAGAGAGAAGACCCAGGGTAATTACCCTGCACCACTGGCCATCATGTCGTGTGTCTACGAGGGGTGTCATGTCGCAATCGATACCGGTCTCAAGATCGAGGCACGACAGTTTGCACATCTTGCCGTCGGTGACGCGGCGCAGAACATGATTCGCTCGCTCTTCTTCAGTATGGGCGATGCCAATCGTCTCAAACGGCGTCCCAAGGAGAGCGAGAGGCGGACATTCGAGAAAGTGGGTGTACTCGGTGCCGGCATGATGGGATCGGGAATCGCCTGTGCGGCGGCCATCACCGGCCTTGAAGTCATTCTGTTGGATAGATCGACCGAGTTGGCGGAAAGGGGACGGGCGTATAGCGAAGCCACCTTCGACAGGAACGTCGCGCGGGGCCGCATGACGGAGGCAGAACGTGAGGCGGCGTTAGATCGAATTTTTCCGACAACCAGTTTCGCCGACCTCGCCGGTTGTGAAATCGTTATCGAGGCCGTCTTCGAGGATCAGGCCGTCAAGGCTGATGCCACAGCCAGAACAGAAGCGGTGATCGACGAGGATGCTATCGTTGCCTCGAACACTTCGACTCTGCCGATTTCCGGACTGGCCGAGGCAAGCGCGCGGCCTGATAGTTTTGTCGGAATGCATTTTTTCTCGCCCGCCGAACGGATGAATCTCGTCGAGGTGATCCGAGGGGAGAAGACCTCGGACAACGCCATCGCCGCGGCGATGGATCTCACAAAGCAGCTCCGCAAAACGCCCATCCTCGTCAACGACTCTCGTGGCTTCTTCACGAGCCGAGTGATTGGGACATACCTGAATGAAGGACGAACGCTGCTGATGGAGGGGGTCAGTCCCGCTCTCATCGAGAACGCCGCGAGGCTGGCTGGTTTTCCGGTTGGGCCACTAGCCCTATGCGACGAGGTGTCGTTGGAGCTCGAGCATCGCATCTATTCCCAAACCAAAGAAGCGCTCGGCGATGGCTTCAATCCACGAACCGGTGATTCCGTCATCGTCACCCTGGTGGAAAAGCTGAATCGACCAGGACGCAAGGCAGGCAAGGGTTTTTATGATTATCGGGATGACGGCAACAAGCGCCTGTGGCCGGGACTTGCAGAAGTCTATGAGCCGGCGTCGGAGCAGCCTGATGTTGAGACCGTCAAGAAACGGCTGCTCTACATTCAAGGGGTGGAGGCCGCACGATGCCTCGAAGAGGGCGTTGTCCTTGGACCCGAGGATGCGGATGTTGCGTCAATTCTGGGCTGGGGTTTCCCATCCTATTTGGGTGGGGTGCTGTCGATGGTGCATACGGTGGGTATTGAGCCCTTCATAATCGAATGTAATGAGCTTGCCGAATCCTGTGGGCCCCGGTTCAGCCCGCCAGAGATTCTACGCGGCATGGCGGCAAGCAGCAAAAACTTGTTCGCGACGTAGCCCAGGACTCGATGCCCGGGAATGATCGGGAGGACTGTCGTATGAAGTCGCTCAAGGATGGAGGGGGAGTTTCCAGACGCCTGTGGCTTCTCGGCTCCGTGGCCCTTGGCTCAGTCCTGGCGCTGACGGCGCGACGCCAGACGGCCCATGCTGAGATGGAATCGATCCGGGATGCAGCACGGCGCCTGGGAGGGTGAAGCCTTCACGGTTGCGTCATGTATTCTTCATCCGTGCCCTGTCCGATGTGTGAAGCGGCGGCTTACTGGGCGGGAATCGAACGGATGTATCATGGCTCGGATATCGCGGACCGCGGGGCACCACAACTTCGGCGCTGCTGAGCGAGGGTCGTCTCAAGACAGGAGGGTCGCGTTGCCACTCGTTAGAAGTGTCGCGCCATCCATGCCCAGTGCAGACAGCCGGTTTGAGTTTTCCAACAGCAATATACCCAGGCCCATTCCGGCAGCCTGCAGAGTCGCTTCGCTGGCAGGCTGCGAGTCCCAACGCCCGGATGCTTCAAGGGACTCAGCGATGGGGGATAGAGCGGCGATCAGACGACCGTTAAGGGAACGGCTTGTCTCCGATGAAAGGTTGCCGATTCGTCGTGACTGCAGGACGGTGAGAAACAGGTCGAATTCAGCAGGCTCCTGGCGATAGTACGCCGTGAACGTCGCTGCGAGGTCGGCGGCGCCGGGTGGAGAACCTGAGGAGACTTCGATCAAGTGCCGGACGGCACGTGCAGCACGGCCAAGTGATTTACACAGCAGTTCTGCGAGGATGTCATCCTTGTCGGCATAGTAGGCATAGAGTGCGCCAGGCGTATAACCGGCCTCTTTGGCGATGGCTCGCACGGTGGCGCCTTCGATACCCTTCCGATCAAGTACACGCTGGGCGGCATCCAGTATCACTGATTTCTTGAATGCCCGAACAGATTGTTGGCGTGCTTCCGTGAAATTGTCGATCTGTTGTGCGTCTGACATTTCACCTATCTTTCTTAACTGGAGCGAGTTTTGAAAGGTTGTACATGAAGTTGTCAGAAAAATAAACAATGTTCATGAATGTAAATATAGGATTGCGGCCTTGGTTCCTGCGGCGCAACCTTCTCTTCTGTGATGGGCGGTAATATTGTGACGCAACAGGCTCGGCAGATGACTCACTCAACAACCATTCCGCCTGTTATCATCCGCGATCTGAGCCGGCGATCGGATGTAGCTGGCCTTGTGCAGATATCGGGGCACTTGGTCGCATCATGCGGCACAGGCTGGCTGGTGCTCTCTGCCGGGGACAGCGCGTGGCTGCCAATTGCGATCGCCCTGCACGGCGTCGTACTCGTCTTTCTGTTCTCGGGCGAACACGAGGCCATTCACTTCACGGCATTTCGCTCCAGAAATCTGAATTGGATTGTCGCCTGGTTGGGAGGACTCGTTCTGGTTCTGCCACCCGCATGGTTCC